>Ga0081539_10000061_pt1 | contig 250890 bp, 223 predicted proteins | sample TabmetS4T2R2_FD_71023 | JGI IMG/M metagenome (GOLD analysis project Ga0081539, IMG submission 71023) | Tabebuia heterophylla rhizosphere microbial communities from the University of Puerto Rico - S4T2R2 | ecosystem: Host-associated > Plants > Roots > Rhizosphere ... | reverse complement strand
ATAGGTGGATTTACCTGCCATGTTCGGGCCCGTCACGATCGCCAGCCGAATATTTTCATCGAGCGTCGTGTCGTTCGGGACAAACTTCTCCTCGACGAGATTCTGGTCCAGCACGGGGTGGCGCCCGTCTTTGATCACGAGCCGCAGCGAATCGTTCAGCGCCGGTCGGCAGTAATTGAAGAGCCGCGCCGTTTCCGCCAGCGAACCGATAACATCGACAATGGCAATCGCCTCCGCGGTTGCCTGGATCGGCCCCAGGTTCGCCAATGTTTCCTCACGCAATTTTTGGAATAGGTCGTACTCAACGTTCCGCGCCCGTTCATCCGCTCCCAGGATCTTGCTCTCCATTTCCTTGAGCTCCGGCGTGATGAAACGCTCACCGCCGACGGTCGTTTGTTTGCGCGTGTAATGCGCAGGCACGCTCCCGAGGTTCGCCTTCGTCACCTCGATGAAATAACCAAACACCGAATTGTAACGGACCTTAAGCGACTTGATCCCGGTCCCCGCGATCTCGCGCTCCTGCAATTGGCTGATCCAGTCTTTCCCTTCGCGCGACGCGCGCCGCAGGTCGTCAAGATCGACATCGTAGCCGTCGCGGAAAATCCCGCCTTCTTTCAGCGCCAGCGGCGGATCATCGACGAGCGCCTTGCCAAGCTTTTCGGCCAACGCCGGCATTTCCTGAATCTCGTTTTGCAAATGCTGCGCCAATAACTCGACTCCGCCTGGTTCATTGACGCGAGTCGCGCCAAAGGCGAGGCGGTCGAGCAGCTTCTGCAATTCTGCTTTCAGCTTCGGGATTTGTTGCAGCGAAGTCTTCAGTGCGACGAGGTCGCGCGCGTTGCCCGACGCCTGGCTAAGCCGGCCGACGGCGCGCTCAATATCGCGGATCGACTTCAGTTCGGCGCGGATCGATGCGAGCAGGTCCGGCTCCTGCAAAAGATCGGCAAGCATTTGTTGCCGGCATTCCAGTTCGCGCAGATCGCGCAACGGCTGCAAAATCCACGAGCGCAGTTTGCGCGCGCCCATCGGTGTCGCGGTGCGATCCAGCGCGGAAAGCAGACTCGTCTCGTGTGCGCTTCGCGAATCAACGAGCTCAAGGTTCGTTACCGTGGCGGCGTCGAGCAGAACATAATCGCTCGGCGCGTCGCAGCGCAGGCAACTGAGATGATCGATCTTTCGCCGGAGCTGATGCTTGAGGTAATGAACGATCGCACCCGCCGCGGCGACTGCCTGCGGCATGTGCGCGCAGCCGAAGCCGTCGAGCGATTTGACCCCAAAATGTTCGCATAATGTGAAGCTGGCGTGCTCGGGCAGGAATGCGTAGCTGTCGTACTCAAGCGCGCGCTCAATTCCATTGAGCTGCTCCTTCTGCTCGGTGCTGACCAGCAGCTCCGCCGGCGACACCCGGGCCAGCTCGTTGAAGAGTGATTGTCGATCTTGCAACTGCGTCAGCCGAAACTCGCCGGTGGTGAGATCGGCATAGGCGAATCCGAAATTGTTGTTGTCGGTGTAAACCGCGCCGAGATAATTCGCCCGCTTGGCGTCGAGCAAATTCAACTCGCTCACCGTACCCGCGCTGATGATTTGGGTGATGTCGCGCGAAACGATTTTGCCCGGCTGCGGCTCACTCATTTGGTCGCAAATCGCCACCCGCCGACCGGCCTTGATCAGCTTGGCGATGTAACCCTGCGCCGCGTGATAAGGCACCCCGCACATCGGCACCCCGTTGCGCTTGGTCAGCGCCACGTTGAGCAACCCAGACGCTTCCTTCGCGTCCTCGAAAAACAGCTCGTAAAAATCGCCCAGCCGAAAGAGCAGAAGCGTGTCCGCCGGGATGCTTTTCCGCAGCCGCTGATACTGCTGCATCATCGGGGTAACCGCGTCCTGCATCGCCCAACTATGATGCTAAATCCACGAGCCAACGAAAAGAATTGAATCAGGAATCCAGGAAGCCAGGAAAACTGTAGCGGCGGTCTATGACCGCCGCATTACTCATTCGAAAGATCGACAATCGCACCTGTAGCCGCGTCGCTGTGCCGCGCGTCAACCCTCGCGGTCGCAAACTTCTATGCTAAATTTCTCTCAACTGTGAGACGACCAACTCCGAAGCCAGCGAAGAAACACGACGAAACGGAATATCTGCTCCGCTCGCCTGCGAACGCAAAACGTTTGCTCGAATCTATCGCATCGTTGGAACGCGGCGAGGTCATCCGACCCAGGCTCAAGCTCCATCTCTCGAAACGCCGCCCGGGCCGTTAGATCGACAATCGATGAAAGCAAACGCCGAACCCGAAATCGTGACCCGCAACGGCAAACCGGTTTCGGCTATTCTCCCGATCAAAAAATACCAAGAACTGCTCGAGCGCGCCGAAGACGCCGAGGATATCGCCTGGCTGAAGAAAATGCGGAAGAAACCGCTGCAGTACCGTCCGCTGAAGGAATATTTGGCTGAACGAAAAGCGCGTGTTTGAAGTTCTTCTTGAACGCAGCGCCGGCGTTCACTTCTTGATCTCGTACAGCTCGTACATGCTCGCCGATGGATCGAGGATCATGATGAAGCGGTCCTTCGCTTTTTTGAGCAGGACGCCGACGCTGTCGCGGCTTGGTGCGGTACGACCCACAGCGTCATACAACGTGCGGCTTCCGATGAACACGAAGGTACTTTCATCGTGCCGATAGAGATTCCCTTTCCGCGCCACCACTGCGTATCCCCGCGGCCGTTCAAATGACCAAGTGCCATCTTTCAGCGTGAACCGACAATTGTGAAATGTGTACGGGAACACGCCCACCTTCGTAATGTCGATACTGCGGAAGCGCCGCTGCCCGATTAGATCTTTTTCGCTGAGTGGAAGCGATGGTGCCTTGAGGAGTCCCAGAACAGACTTGAATTCTGTCCCGCCGGGCGCCTGTCTTTCTTTTCCGAGCTGCTTGTGAACCTCGGCCATGTAATCTCGCGTCGACTCGAGCGTATGAAGCTGTTCCGGCTTCACGAATTCCGGCCATTTGGCCTCCTTCTTTTGTTCCGACCGAAGGTCGGGAATGGCCAACCCGGCGATCTTCTCTACGTCGATGGGAGCGATGCGTGTCGCGTGAAAGACGCGCTCAGCGTCGGCGAGAACGAAGTCCTCATCGTTCACCAAAACGATAGTGGAATTCCGCGCCTCACCGCCGACTCTTTTTTCACCGCGGGTTTCCACGAATTGATTTCCGTCAATGTGCCACTCCCCCTTGGCAGCATTCTGTCCGGCTGAAATCATGCTCCACGTCCCATCAGCCCTGTACTCGTAAGCATCAGATCGTGCCGACCACGTCCCGACCAATCGCTGTGACACGGTACCAGAATCCGTCTCCGGGGGCGCGGGATTACTTCGGATTTCAGATTCGATGTGAGGCAAGGCAGGATCACCCGGGTTTCGACCCAAAATCGTCAGTTCATCGTGCAGTTCCGCGAGCTTGGCGACATATCGCGTCCGCGCTGCTTCATCTGTCTGCGCCGTCAGAAAAACCGGACCAATGAACATGTTCCCCTGACCGCGATTGCTCTCGATCAGGAATTTGTCGTGCATCGTTTCCGGCAGCTGTTGTCGCGGAATGACGACACTATGCCAGCGATGCGTCGTCGTGATCGTCCGACCGGCCACAATCCTTGAGTTTCCTTTCGCGTCATAGAAACGCACCCGGATTTGCACCGGTCTGTCCTTCGCAGCATCGACTACGGAAACCTGAAAATCGCCGCTGACGGTCTGAACGCTCGAAGACCAGATCAGTTGTTGCGACAGCGCGAATATTCCGTCGGCGGTTGGGATTTTGAGCACCCAGCGGTGCCGATGTTGTGGATCCCGTACAACTTCGATGCCCGGCGCTTTCGGCGAGACATCCCAAAACTCCGTGCCCAGAGCAAAATCTGCATTCTTGAGAAGATTATTTTCGCTCGCCTGCTCGTTTGAAGTGGGGTTCGCCGCTGGCCGAGCCGTTGTATTCACCGCTCGCTCGACCGTGTAGTACGATGGCGAAAGAACGCTCAGGCGGGTGGCTTTGAGCCATTCACGTTTGATAGACAGGATTTCCGCGCCGCCATCGCGGCTTAGCCACGCATCCAATCGCTGATCGCTTGGAATTGGATTCTGCCCCGAATAGAAAAGCCAAAACGCCGGCCGCAACAGCTGCAGATCGGCCAGCGACATATCGAACCTCAGATCAGAGCGCGGCATGCTTAATTCCACATGTGAGATACCGAACTGAAAGCCGAACAGCACAGCCGGCGTGAACACAACCAGGACCGCGCAGGCCATGCTTAGCATCGGCATACAGGAGCGTTCGCGTGCCTCCGTTACGAGATTCGATCCGAAGAGGTCTACCTCACAATGGCACCGCGCTCGACGTTGTCTGTTTGCCAATCGTTCGCATTCACAAAACCCCAGTCTGCAGATCGGAAAACGTACTGTTTCGTGAATGGATTGAATTCCACGATTGCGCGGAACTTGAAAACGTGTGAAGCCGCATCTCGGGAAAGCTGTGTTGACAATTCGGACGGAGTGTAGCGGTAAGTTCCAAAAACCAGGTTGTAATCGGCCGAGGCAGGTAACCTGGCATGTCGATACGCGCTTTTTTGCATAATCTCCATGACCTCGGCGGATCCGACCCGCATCGCGAGGTAGTTGGCCGAGGACATAGCTGCATCGGCAAATTTCCGCGCGTTCTCTGAAGGAGTGACTTCATAGAATTCGCAAAAGGGACAACCCCAAGCCATATTCTTGTTAAATTCTGATGGCGTTCGTCTGAATGTTATTAGGCCGCCATCGCGGAGGGCGTTCAGCCGATCGGCATATCCATTCAGGAATTTCTTTCTTGCCCGGTCCTCATCACTAAGGGCTGCTATGCTGGCCGGGTAAATTCCGATCTCTCCGATTGGAATCAATTCGACATAGAAGAGATGTTCCAGGCCGCGACCGATCTCACTGCTGAGTTGCACGTCAGCAATAGCTTGCGGTCCGGCGTTACGCTTAACCTCTGCTGGTTGCTCTTTAGCCGGTGGTAATGCTAAAACAAGCGACTGACCGCCTTGAGTTTCGCGCTGCATCCTTGCAGCTTCTTCGATTAACGCTTGGCCGTACGGGTTGTTTTCGGGCTTCTGCGTCAGGTTGAACCAATTCTGCCAATTTCCCTGGTTCGCCTCGGTGCGTTTAGCTGTTGGAGAAGAAACAGATGACGGTTGCTCAGGCCCCACAACAGATCCTGATGGCGTTGGCGCTTGTGGTCTCCGCGTTCCATCCCCTATCGATTTTCTGAAAGTTGCAAGCACCAAGAGCCCACAAATGGCGAGGAACACCAAAACCAGAGGCAGTTTTGCGGTTCGAGTCACGAGCGGTGTCTCGTCGCCGTTTGGATCTTCCGTCATTAATCGGCTTATCTCCGGTTGTTCGCGTCGTCGTCGCCGGCCTCAGTCTCCAGAAATGCTTCTAGCGGCGGAGGCTTCCCAGTGCGGGCGTTCCTGCGAGTTTGTTTCGTCGCCGATTGCTCGTTCATCCTGTTGTAATCAGCTCGGTTCTACTTCGGGATGCTGTCGATGATGCCCTGAAGCAATCCGCCAACGAGTTGCTGAGCCGCCTGTTCCTGCTGCGCACGCAACGCTGCTTCCTGCTGCGCTTTTTGGGCGGCGGCGGCTTGTTGTTCTTGAGCGCGCTGTGCAGCCAGAGTCCGGCGTTGCTGTTCGGCCGCGGCGCGCTGCTGTTCTATGGCATTCTGACGTTTAATCGTGCGCACGTAGCCAATCGTCTTAAGATTTTGCAGCTCGATATCTGGCAGTGAATTTTCGATCTGCTCAAACGTGATGTTGGCCTGCGGTTTGTACCAGGTGAACTGGCTGAACCACTCGAAAAGTTTCTTGTTGCCGAATTTCGCGCCATGTCGGGCGAAGACTTCATTAATTGCATACTGCAACTTTTCCTCTGGCCAATCTTGCACTTCCTCAGACTGCATCACACGCATTCTGGTCTCCGCGAATCGCTCGCCGGGCATCGCGCGATCAGGCGGGAAAAGAAAATTCCCATTCGCATCACGGCCTTCCGCGGCAAATCGTTTCAAGGCCGCCTTTTCCGCTTCCCGCACATCGGTGACATAGCGATCAATTCGCGAGCTGAGTTCAGCAATGTCCTGTTTCGCTTTGTCTGTTCCGATGACCGAAGGTGTCGCCCCTTCGACTGTGAAATCGGCGATCGGTTTGCCGGGCAGAGCCGTTGCTGGATTCAATGATACCGAAACGATTTTATCCAAGTGCCACTGCATCTCGTCCCGCCGTGCCTTGAAGTGCATTTCGAACGGAACCCGCGCGCCAATCGGAGTTGTTTCACGAACAAACCGAAATGCATTTTGATCGACCGGTTTCACGTCTATCCCAGCGCCGTCGTGCAAGAATTGCGCACGTTCTTCCGCTAAACGTTGTTCGTGAAGCTTGCCATCAAGGCCCAACGACGGGTCAGAAACTGCAACGGCTTCGTAAAGCGGCTCCCGTGTCGCTGCAGTACCGGTGACTGTCACCGTTGCAACTCCAGCGGCTTCGCGCAGCGGGGTTGTTTGAGTAATCTGAAATGACAACTGCTTACCATTTGCGAGTTCGCCGGGCAGTTTCTCGACCGCAGTCGCTCGAATCCACTCCGGTGCCGGGTTGCGATAAAAGATTTCAGCCCACACCCATGGCAGCCGCTGGTAATTGGCGCCTATCGCCGCCGCCACGATTACGACAAAGAGATGCCAGCGGCGAAGTTTTGGCATCCGAATAGTTGCGGCTGCGCGCTCTCGATCGCGCGCAGCGCGCTGCGGAACTGGCGGCACGGCCCAAGCGCTTGGCTCCTTCGACTCAGTTCGAAGTGCTGGCGGCTTCCAACGCGCTGTGGGCTTGTTTAGTGGCGGCACTGACCACGACTTCGTCGACTTGTTCTCCGCACTCATATTTTGCCTCCGTTTATATGACCTTTGGAGCAGAATCAGGTTTATTCCGTAATCCGATCAAAGCAGCCAAACCGGCACAAAGTTCGCCGGCGAACGCCCACAGAACCGTAGCGAAGTAGCCACCCAGGCCGATTTTGATGGCCCACGCCAGACGATCGCTAAAATCGTGCACTGTAATGGCTTCGATGAAAGCGGCTCGGGCTTGTGCAACTGCCAGACGACCGAACATCGGCGCGATCGGAAATCCCATGGAAAGAAAACCGCTGATCAGCGACAACAGCGTCAATGAGAAACTCGGTCGCCCGAGGATGAGCATGCAAATGCAATCGCCGATCCACCATACAGTCCAGAGCACCACAAAAATCGGCATCGCCACTCTACCCACTGTTGCGGAGGTGAGTCGATCCGCTGGTATCGAAATAAAGCGTGCCGCTCCCCAGTCTGAAATTCTTCGAATCGCCTGGGCAACGATGTCCCACGGCAGCGTGAGCACGCGCACGATCCCGATCAGGAACCCCAAGCTGAAGCTTCGCGATTCCTCAGTCTGCAGAGCTGCCGCAACGCGCGCCGCGCGATCCATAACCACCTCCGCAACCTCGCGCGTCCGTTCGCCGCTGTGGAAATCGCGATAGCGCCCCCACTCGTCAGCGCCTTCACGAATCACCGGCGTGGTGCCAGTAATGTCACCATCGGCAGCGAGCTTGCGAAGCTGTTCGAGTGACACGGGGCCGGCCGGCTCATCACGGCCCTTCGCGGAATACCAGTACTTGGCGGCTTCCACAGGCTAGCTCAATCTGCGCAATTCCAGTGGAAAACACGTCGTTAGGCAAGCGAAATTTCTGCTGGTCTCCGGCTCAGCCGCGGACGGTTTTCATCCCGAGCCGGACGATGCGCTCGATCAATTGCGGATATGCGAGGCCTGCTTTGCCGGCGGAGAGGGCGAAGTCTTCGTCGGCGGCAAGGTGTGGGTTGGGGTTGGCTTCGATGAAGTAGATTTTGTTGTCGGGGGTGAGGCGGAGGTCGATGCGGGCGTAGCCGTCGATGGTGAGCAGCCGGTAGATGCGTTTGCAGGTGGACTCGATCTCGCGGACGAGCGCCGGGTCGAGATCATCGGCGAACTGGTTTTGCAGACCCCAGCGTTTGCGATATTCGTCGTCCCATTTTGCTTTGAACGTGGCGATCTTGGGCTCGTTCGGCGGCACTTCGCGGAAGATCAGCTCGCGGATCGGGAAAACGGTCAGGCGCGTGTTGCCCATCACGCTCACGTAAAGTTCGCGGCCTTCGATGTATTCCTCGGCGATCGCATCGCTGTTTCGTTTCTCGTGAATGAAGGCGACGCGCTCGCGCAGCTGTTCCTCGTTTTGGACGAATGACGCCTGCGAAATGCCGTACGACGCCTCGTCTTTCACCGGCTTTACCAGGACTGGAAACTTCAACCGCTTGAGCCGAGCGCCGCCACGCTGTCCGCGCGGGACGACGACGAAGTTCGGGACGCGAATGCCGTGGTAACCCACGATGTTTTTGGAGATGCCTTTGTCTTTGCACAACGTCATCCCGGTCGCGCCGCAGCCGGTGAACGGCACGCCTTGGAGCTCGAGCAGCGAGACGATGTTTTGGTCGAACCCGGGATTATTTTTGAATTGCTCGACCAGATTGAAAAGCACATCGGCCGGAAAGGTCTCAAGTTTTTGCCGGACAAGATCGACATCGTCGAAGATGGCGAGCTGCTCGGCGATGTAACCGAGGTCAGCAAGTGCACCCATGACATTGGCCTCGGTCTTCCAGTCTTCAGTCTTGAGTTCCTGGCTGAGGTCCTCGTCGATCTTGGTCGGGCGCGCGCCGTCGCAAACCACGAGGACTTTGAGTTTCTTTTTCACGGACGCGCCTCTTGCTTTTCTGTCATGTCGAGCGAAGTCGAGACATCTCTCATTGTTGCGAGCGAAGCGAGAAACTGCAGAACAACAGTAAGAGATTCCTCGACTTCGCTCGGAATGACAAAAAGGTGGTCATTTCGTGCGTTTGAACTTGCCGGTGAAAAGATAATTCATCACCAGCGTGGTGACGTAAGAGGCGACGCGAAAATCCTGCTGCGGATCGTCGTTGTGCGCGTGGAGATCGAGTTTGTCGGCGCGGTCGATCAAGCGGCTGAGCAGTTTGTTGACCCGATACTTCTTCTCGTTGGTCCACTGGCAAACCGAATTCATCAAACGGCGGCGGCGCTGGCGCAGGTAGGCGCTCGCCGTGATCCCGTGCGGCGTCGGGAACAATTGCCGAAGATCGACATCGTAGAAACCGGGATAAGTGTCCTCGTAGAGTTTGCGCTTGCGCGCGTAATAGGTCTTTAATTTTACGTTCAAACAATTCAGCTCAGCCACCCGATATTCCGGCGCGTGCGTGGGCGGTTTGCCGCGCAACGACTGCATGAGTTGATCGACATATTCGAGTTTGCGCAGCGCCGGCCAGCCGGCGTAACGCTCGCGCCAGTCGAGTCCCGGCGTGAGCCAGACCGCGAATGTCTCCGCGAAATCCTCGTCCGGATGCGCCTGGGCGTACCAATCCTCCAGATGCATGACGTAACTGCGGCTGAACGGTCGCGGCCGATAGGTGCTCGGCGTGCTTTCGCGCGAAGTTTTGCCGAAACAGCGCTGCCATTTCTTCTTCCGCTGCAGTTGATAGGCGTAGCTGTAGGCGTGTCCGGCTTCGTGCCGCATCAGGCGCATGAACCAGTCCGGCGTTTCGCCTTCGACTTCGAGCATCATGAAGCGCTCCAGCGCGCGCAACCGGTCGTGCACGAGAAAAAACGGCACGAAAATCGCCGGAATGCCGATGGGCACGAACCATTCGTCGCCAATGTGCGTCGGCGGATGAAAGGCGAGTCCTTTTTCGGAAAGCTCTTTGTGCAACTCCTGGATCAGCGGCTCAAGCGCTGTTCCGGCGAGGCGCAATCCGAGCGTCGAAATTCGTCGCTCGAGAAGTTGGTCATCCGGTAGCGACACCCAGTCGGGCGTTTCCATTTGGCGCACGGTAACACTCGCAAAACCGCTGTCATCCTCGGCGAAAAGAAATCGACCCGACTCAAATATGCGTAGGCCCTTCTCTCACAAGGACAACGACTTATGACTCGAACAAGGCGAGCAGCTGGACAGGTACGCAAACGGCTGTAAATAAACAGAGATGAATTGATCAGCGCGATTAGTTCGCGCCGATCTCGCCAAGTTGGAGGCCCTGCTGCCTGGGGCACCCCAGTGGTGAATCTCACCACGCGCGGGTTTTTTGCGCCGGTCATCTCGAACCGCAATCGGGAATGAAATTTAACACTTTAGAAATTTATGAAACCAACACCTCAAATCAGTCCCGAGCAGCAGGCCGCTCGGCGTTTTCCCTTAACCGATTACAACTTTCAGCCAAGCGCAAAAACGAAGTCGGCCTCGTCTCCTGTTCAGCCGGCAACGAAACCGCCGGCGTTTCACGAACTGAGTCGCGAAGTTTTCGCCGTGAAAACCAGCCGCGATTATCTGGCCGAGCTTTTGCTCTTCGCTTTGACGGTCGTCGCCGTGGCCTGGCCAATTGTCCATGCGGTGCACTCGATCACGCGCATGGTGAGAAATTACTGAACGCGGCAACTGTAGCGGCAGTCTATGACCGTCGCACTTATTCCGCCCCGGTAAGTGTGCTTGCTGAATCGTGAATGAGGCGCAGGTCGACATCGTGGACTTTGCCGTGATGATTGCACGCCGCCAGTCAAAATAATGCGACGGTCACAGACCGCCGCTACAGGGTAAGCGTTGACATGCCGCTGGATTCGCGGTTCAGAGTTAGCCGGATTTTGACTGCGGATGACCAGCGCGATGTGCTGGAGGCGCTGCGGATTCTGCTCAAGGGCGAGGGGCGATCGCGTCAGGGGGAAATAAATCGAACGGCGTTCCTGGCACTTGAGGTGCTCGCTATATCGTCGTAATATCGACGCGTGAAGACCCTTTCTCCGACGCAAGCGCGAAGCAACCTCTCGTCGCTCCTCAAGCGCGCCGCCAACGGTGAAGACATCGGAATTCTGCATGGCGACCAGGTCATCGCTTTGCGTCCGGTGACCGTGCATTCGGATGATTATGCATTGCGCGAGTACGGCGTGACCGAGAAAGAACTCGACCACTTTGTAAAGCGGATGAATCGCAGGATCGCCGACGAGCGTAAGAAAGGAACGATTAAAAAGTACAGCGGCGATCTCGAGGCCGATCTTGCAGATTGAGCTTCTAAAATCTTTTCGCGCCCAGGTGCGACAAATGCCAAAGGCGCAGCGCCGGCAGATTGCGCAAGCGATCGATGAGACGCGTGACAGTTTTGGCAAGCCGCATTTCCATTCGGGTCTTGGGATTCGACGGCTCCGCGAAAATTATTTTGAATGTCGAGCTGGACTGAACGTCCGACTGGCATTTCGCGCCGAGCGCAGCCGCCTCATTTTTGTTGCGGCCGGCAATCATGACGAGATCCGCACGTTCATAAAGAACTTATGAGTGGGCATCAAAATGCCTGGAGCCGCTCAGATCGCGGTTGACGGAAAGCGACTTCGCGAGTTGAGAGTTAGCCGGTGAGCCGGATCCTGATTGCGGATGACCAGCGCGATGTGCTGGAGGCGCTGCGGATTCTGCTCAAGGGCGAAGGACATCAGACCGACGCGGTCAATTCGATCGCGGGGATTTTCAACGCACTGCAGCAGCGCGATTACGCGTTGCTGATGATGGACCTGAATTACACCCGCGACACCACTTCGGGTCAGGAAGGTCTCGAAGTGATCCCGAAGATCATGGCGTTGGACAGCACGTTGCCGATCGTTGTGATGACGGCGTGGGCGACGATTGATCTGGCGGTCGAGGCGATGAAACGCGGCGCGCGCGATTTTGTGCCGAAACCGTGGGACAACGAGCGGTTGCTCACCATCGTGCGGACGCAGATCGAGCTGGCGAGCGCGTTGCGCAAAGGCCGCAAGCTCGAGGCGGCGAACAAACTCCTCGGCGGCAACGTGCCGAACCTGATCGCCGAAGCGCCGTCGATGCGGCCGGTCATCGAGATGATCCGGCGCGTCGCGCCGTCGGACGCGAACGTGCTCATCACGGGCGAGAACGGCACCGGGAAAAGTTTGATCGCGCAAGCGCTGCACGCGCTCTCACCGCGCGCGTCGCACAGCATGATCACGGTGAACATGGGCGGGTTGTCGGAAACGCTATTCGAGAGCGAGCTGTTCGGCCATGTGAAAGGCGCGTTCACCGACGCGAAGACCGATCGGGCCGGACGCTTCGAGCTGGCGGATGAAAGCACCCTCTTCATGGACGAGATCGCGAATATTCCGCTCAATCAGCAGGCGAAACTGCTCCGCGTGATCGAGACCGGCGATTTTGAGCGCGTCGGCTCGTCGAAAACTTTGCACGCGAACGTGCGGATCATTTCCGCGACGAACGCCAATTTGGCCGAGGAAGTTGCCGCCGGACGTTTCCGACAGGACCTGCTCTTTCGCCTGAACACGATCGAAATCCCGCTGCCCCCGCTGCGCGACCGGCGGGAGGACATCATGCCATTGGCTAACAATTTTTTGCGCGATCGCGCACAACGTTATCGCAAGGAGCTGGCCGGGTTTGATGAAACGGCGCGGGAACGATTGCTCCAGCATTCGTTTCCCGGAAACGTGCGCGAGCTCGACCACGTGATCGAGCGGGCCGTGCTCATGGCGCAAGATCGACATATCAAAGCGGCCGATCTCGGTCTGGCGACCGGCGCCGGCGAAACGCGCAGCCTCGAAGACATGAGTCTGGAGGAAGTGGAAGCGTTTCTGATCAAAAAAGCGCTCGCGCGCAACAATGGCAACGCGCGCAAAGCCGCCGAAGCGCTCGGCCTGAGCCGGAGCGCGTTTTACCGGCGACTCCAGCAATATGGATTGTGATTGGGGAGCGCACGCGCCTCGCGTGCTGTTTGCGGCGCCTCGCCGCGAACCTTTGAAGCGGTACTCAATTCAGGAAGAGCGATCGGCGAGGGCGCCGATCGCAGCACGCGAGGGCGCGTGCGCTCCCCGGAAGGGATCAGCATGAAGCGCGGGCCGAAAGATCGGTATCGGTTTTCGCACCAGGGGAAACTGACGTGGCTGATCCTCGGAGCGGCAGGGCCGGCGGCGATCGTTGCGTTGTCGATCTTATGGTTCGGGGGGTTCAGCGCAAAGGTGCAATGGACGCTTACCATCGTGGTTGTGCTTTGCGCCGCCGGTTTCATATCCGCGGCGCGCGATCACGTCGTGCATCCGCTGCAAACGATGAGCAACCTGCTCGCAGCGTTGCGCGAGGGCGATTACTCGATCCGCGCCCGCGGCGCACGCGCCGATGACGCGCTCGGTGAAGTCCTGCTCGAGGTCAACACGCTCGGGGAAACGTTGCGCCTGCAACGCCTCGGCGCGTTCGAAGCGACCGCCTTGCTGCGCACGATCATGGCCGAGATCGACGTGGCCGTTTTCACCTTCGATCCCGACCGGCGTTTGCGCCTCGTCAATCGCGCCGGGGAAAACCTGCTCGCGCAGCCGATCGATAAACTGCTCGGGCGAACCGCGCGAGACCTGGGCCTGGCCCAATGCCTCGATGCCGATGAGGACGAACCGCTCTCGCTGAGCTTTCCCGGCGGGACGGGACGTTGGGGCATTCGCCGCAGCAGTTTCCGCGAACACGGTTTGCCGCACGAGCTGCTCGTCCTGACCGACCTGAGCCGCACCCTGCGGGAAGAAGAGCGCCGCGCCTGGCAACGGCTGGTGCGCGTGCTCGGTCACGAAATGAACAATTCCCTCGCGCCGATCAAATCGCTGGCCGGCAGTTTGGAGACATTGCTGCGGCGGGAGCCGCTGCCGCGCGACTGGAAAGAAGATGCCGAGAGCGGATTGAAATCGATCGCGGGCCGTGCCGATTCGCTCAGCCGGTTCATGCAGGCCTATACCCGCCTGGCCAAGCTGCCCCCGCCGCAGAAGCACGATGTCGATCTTGCCGAGCTGGTGCAGCGCGTTGTCAGTCTTGAACCGCGGCTCAAAGTGCAAATTGCTCCCGGACCCAAAATTCAAATCAATGCCGATGCCGCCCAGATCGAGCAGGTGCTCATTAATCTCGTGCACAACGCGGTCGATGCTGCCTTGGAGACGAACGGCGCGGCGTCCGCGCAATGGCGAGATGGCGGCGACTGCATCGAAGTAGTTATTCGCGACGAAGGGCCGGGCATCATGAACCCGACAAATTTGTTCGTTCCATTTTTCACGACGAAGCCCGGCGGCTCCGGAATTGGATTAACGCTCAGCCGCCAAATCGCCGAAGCGCACGGTGGAACGCTCAGCTTGACCAATCGCAAAGATCGAACCGGGGCGGAAGCGGTGTTGCGGTTGCCAAAGTAAACTCGCTGTCATCGCGAATCGCGGAGACGATGAGGGACCTCACAATCGAAGTTGAAGTCACTACGTACTTTTGTGTGACGATCGTACTAATGAGAGGTCCTTCGCTACGCTCAGGATGACAGCGCTTTAAGGATCCGATCTTTGTCCCGAAATCGGGACGGAGTTGTCCCAGAAGCGGATCACTTCACGAACCGCGCCGGCAAGATCGACAATCGCTAGTCGCTGATCACCAGTCACTTACCACTTTGTGCACGCGCGTGGCACGCCCATTGCAATAGGGCCGGGCGACCAAAGAACAATCTGAATCCAATGAGTGGACCAACCGCCTCTCACTGGAAGAGGAACAAAGAAAATATGAAACCATCCTCATTGACACAATCCGATCCGCGGCAACGCCCGCTCGTCGATTATTATTATCAAGCGGCAACGCTGGAAGGCGCCGTTGCTTGCTGCGTCAAGCGATCAAAGTCGCTGCGCGCCATCACCCGCGACTACTTTGATGCTGAGACCAATCGCGAACTGCTCAGCGAAGGCGCCGTGTTCGGCACGCTCATCGTGGCGATGGCGATCGTGCCAATCGTAAGCGGACTGTCCGCGGTCTTGGAATTGTGCCGCGCCCTGCCGTTGTTCTAATCAACTCGTGACCCCACTGAAAAAAAATTCCACCATTGTCAGGCCAAGCGGGTTTACTCCCGACTTGTCCTCCATGGATAAACCGCGAGAAGGCGTCGCCGCGAAAAAGCGCAAGCGCCGCATCCTGATTATTTCCGGCAGCGCGCTTGGCGTGGTGCTCGCGACGATTGCCTTGTCGCGCTTGAAACCGGCCGCGCCGAGCGTCGACCGCTCGAGTGTCTGGATCGACACGGTCAAGCGCGGACCGATGGTGCGGCAGGTGCGCGGCCTCGGCACGCTCACGCCGGAAGAAATTCGTTGGCTGCCGGCGAACACGGAAGGCCGCGTCGAGAAAATTTTGATCTGGCCGGGAACAAAAGTTGAACCCGGTGACGTTATATTGGAGTTGACTAGTCCGGAGCTGGAACAGAGCGCAGGCGAAGCGGTCTCAAAAGCGAAGGCGGCGGAGGCCGAGCTGGCCTCGGCGCGCGCGACCTTGCAGCGCGAATTGCTCGATCAGGAATCGAAGACCACCGCCGTCCATTCGCAATACGAGCAGGCGAAAATGGAGCGCCAGACGAACGATCAATTGGCGAAGAACGGTTTGGTGGCCGAGCTCGTTTACAAGACCTCGAAGATCAAGGAAGAAGAGCTGGCCAAGAGCGATGAGATCGAGCAGAAGCGGCTGGCGTTCGCGCGCGATTCGATTGAACCGCAGCTCGCCGCGCAACAAGCGGCGGTCGATCAGGCAAATCAGCTCGCCAAGTTAAAATTAGACCAGGTCGAAGCGCTGCACGTGAAAGCCGGTATGTCCGGCGTGTTGCAGCAATTGCCGGTGCAGATCGGCCAGCGTGTCAAAGTCGGGGACAACCTCGCGCGCGTGGCTGATCCGACCAAACTCAAAGCGCAAATCAAGATCGCGGAGACCCAGGCGAAAGATATTCAACCGAATCAGCAGGCGACAATCGACACGCGCAACGGCGTGGTGAAGGGACACGTCACCCGCGTCGATCCCGCAGTGGAGCAAGGCACGGTGACTGTCGATGTTGCGTTCGATGAGCCGTTGCCGAAAGGCGCGCGTCCGGATTTGAGCGTCGACGGCACGATCGAGTTGGAGCGACTGGAAAACGTCGTCTTCGTCGGTCGTCCCGCCTTCGGCCAGGAAAACAATACCGTCAGCATGTTCAAACTCGTCCCCGGCAGCAGCGAAGCGCTGCGCACGCCGGTGAAACTGGGCAAAAGCTCGGTCAACACGATCGAGATCGTGAGCGGTCTCAACCCTGGCGACCAGGTCATTCTTTCCGATACGAGCGCGTGGGATTCCCACGACCGCATTCGGCTGAATTGATGATTTCTGATTGCTGACTGCTGATTTACTTTGATGAACGCACAGGAACTGAAACAACGCACGAAGCAGTTCGCGCTGCGCGTGATGCGACTGGTCGATGCGCTACCCAATACGCCAAAGGGGCGCGCGATTGCCAGCCAGCTGGTTCGAAGCGGAACCAGCGTGGCGGCGAATTATCGCGGCGCGTGCCGGGGCCGTTCGCAAGCCGAGTTCATTTCCAAAATCGGCGTCGTAGAAGAAGAAGCCGACGAGACGGCGCTTTGGTTGGAATTAATTATCGAAGACAAGCTTTTAACGGAAAAGAAAGTCCGTTCTCTGCTCGACGAGGCAAACGAATTGGTCGCGATCATGGCCGCCTCCTACATCTCAGCGTCACGCTCGAAGCCCGGCGCGCCATCGCGGAATTCAAAATCAGCAATCAGAAATCAGCAATCAGCAATGCGTTTATGACATCAACCCAAGACCAACCTCACACATCAACTTCTTCCGGCAACGGTTCAACGCCGTTAATCCGGCTCAACGGCGTCACGAAAGTTTTTCTGACCGACGAAGTCGAGACGCACGCGCTTTCGGGAATTCATCTCGATATCCGCGACGGCGAATACGTTTCGATCGCCGGGCCGTCGGGCTGCGGCAAATCGACGTTATTGTCGATCTTAGGATTGCTCGATACGCCGTCGGACGGCAGTTACGCGCTGAAAGGCAACGAAGTTGCGAACCTTTCCTTCGCCGACCGGGCGCGCATTCGGAACCGCGAGATCGGTTTCATTTTCCAGAGCTTCAATCTGATCGGCGATCTGACAGTTTACGAAAACGTTGAGTTGCCCTTGACCTATCGCGGCTTGAGCGCCGGTGACCGAAAGGAGCTCGTCACGCAGGCGCTTGATCGCGTGGGCATGGCCCATCGCGCCAAGCATCTGCCGAGTCAGCTCTCCGGTGGTCAGCAGCAACGTGTGGCCGTGGCGCGGGCGCTGGCCGGCAAGCCGGCGATCCTGCTTGCGGACGAACCGACGGGCAATCTCGATTCGCGCAACGGGGAAGCGGTGATGAACCTGCTCAAGGAGCTGCACGACAGCGGCGCGACCATTTGCATGGTCACGCACGACGAGCGCTTCGCCAAGCACGCCGATCGCACCGTTCACTTGTTCGACGGACGCGTGGTGGAGGACAGCCGAATCGCAGCCTGACGAAATGTAGGATCGCGAGCATGATCCGGCTGCGCAATCTGGAACGGCGATATTCGCTCGCGCAGGGGAAATTCTTTTACGTCCTGCGCGACATCAATCTCGAGGTCGCGGAGGGCGAGTTCGTTTCGGTGATGGGGCCGTCCGGCGCCGGTAAATCGACCCTGCTCCACATCGTCGGGATGCACGATCACGGTTGGGAAGGCGAATACTTCTTCAACGATACGGCCGTCCATCATTTGAAAGCGAAGGAGCGCGCCACTCTGCGCAATGAGCACATCGGTTTCGTCTTCCAGCAATATCATCTGCTCGATGACCTGACGGTTTACGAAAACCTCGAGATCCCGTTGTCGTATCGAAAGATCGGCCGGAGCGAGCGGGCTGCGATCGTAGCGGACGCGCTCGACCGGTTTCAAATTGTCGGCAAAAAAGATTTGTATCCGCGCCAGCTTTCCGGCGGCCAGCAACAACTGGTGGGCGTGGCGCGCGCCATCATTGCCAGCCCAAAGGTGATCCTGGCCGACGAACCGACCGGGAATCTGCACTCCAGCCAGGGCGAGCAGATCATGGAGCTATTTCAAAGACTCAACGCCGAGGGCACGACCATTATTCAGGTCACGCACTCGGAAAAAAACGCCAGCTATGGAAACCGCATCATTCAACTTCGCGACGGCTGGGTCGTGGGTGAAAACAAGAGCAACTTATGATTCTAGATTCATTTCGTCAGGACATGCGCATCGGCCTGCGCGTATTGTTGAAGGACAAAACCTTCCTCTTCCTCGCCGTGCTCGTGCTCGGGCTCGGCATTGGCGGCGTGACCACGCAATTCACCGTGGTCAATGCGATCCTGCTGCGCGGTTTCTCATTTCCGCATCCCGAGCAGCTCGTGGGCATCGGGCTGATCGATCCGAAGGCGAGCGACCAGGTCAACAACTTCGGCGCCGGTCAGATTCCGACGGCGCAGGATTACGAAGACATCAAGGCGGCCCAGAAATCATTCGCCATGATGGCCGGTTATATCGGTGGATCGACAATCAACGTTACCTACAAAAACAATCCGCAGCGCTACACCGGCAGCTACGTCTCCGAAGACATGTTCAAGATCGTGGGTGTATCGCCGGTGATGGGGCGCGATTTTACGGCCGACGACAACAAGCCCGGCGCGGAGAAGGTCGCGATTCTCGGTGACGAAATCTGGCGACGCGACTTCGGGGCCGACCCGAACATTGTCGGGCAAAGCGTCCGGATTAACGGCAAAGCGGCCACGATCATCGGGGTGATGCCGCCGGGGTTCAAATTTCCCTTCTCCGAGGAATTGTGGACTCCTTTATATAATGAGTTCCCGCCGCGACCGCGCGGCGAACTGCGAATCGGCGCGAGCAATGCCGCGCCGGCGGTCATGGGCCGGCTCAAGCCGGGCGTAACGCTCGACCAGGCGAATGCGGAGCTCATCGGCATCGCCCGCCGGTTGGCGGCAGACAACCCGAAGACGAACCAAAATTATACCTCGGCCAAAGTTCAGCCGCTTTTGTATGCCTTCACTGGCGTGCAGCTTCGCCAAATCGTCTGGGCCATGCTGGCCGCGGTCATTCTCGTGTTGCTGATCGCGTGCGTGAACGTGATGAACATGCAATTCGGCCGCGCGGCATTGCGGGCGAAGGAACTGGCGATCCGCGGCGCGCTCGGCGCGACCCGTTGGCGGCTGGTGCGCCAAATGTTGACCGAAAGTTTTGTGGTCGCGGTATTCGGCACTGTCGCCGGCGTGATGCTGGCCTATTGGTCGGTCGATCTTTTGGCGCGCGCGGTCAAGGCCGCGCCATTCCCGCCGCCCTATTGGTGGCAATTCACCATCGATGGACGTGTTCTCGCCTTCACCCTAGTCCTGACCGTGGTCGCGACGGTTGTTTCCGGTTTGGTTCCGGCCTTTCTCAGTTCGCGCGGCAGCGCAGCTGAAATCCTGAAAGAAGGCGGGCGCGGCAACAGCAGCCGTCTGGTCAACGTGATCACGCGCGTGCTCGTGGTGGGGCAAATCGCGCTTACAGCTGCTCTTTTGATTGCCGCGACGTTGCAGATCAAATCGATCCGCAATCAAACCCACCTCGATTACGGCTACGACGAGAATGCGGTTTACGCGGCGCGCATGGCGTTGATGGAAGGCGCTTATCCGACCGAGGATTCGCGGCGCGATTTCTTCATGCGCGCGGTGCGCGCTTTGCGGGCCAATCCGCAATTCGAGTCGGCCGCGATGAGCGATCGCTTTCGCATGACCTTTGCCGGCGGCGGCCAGTACGAAGTCGACGGGCAAAATTATCTGACCGATCGGGATCGTCCGCGCGGCAATTTTGAATCTGTTTCCGACAATTACTTTGCGACGCTCGGCCTGAAAATTCTCGAAGGCCGCGATTTCACGATCGATGACAACGATACCAAGCAACCGGTCGCGATCGTGAACGCGAGTTTTGCTCGAAAATACTGGGGCAACCAAAGCGCGATTGGGCATAAGGTGCGGATTTTCAATCCGGGTCAGCCGCAACCGTGGCGCACAATTGTCGGCGTCGCCCCCGACATGTTGATGCAGGGGCCGTTCGATCAGCAAACCGAGACGGCCGGGTTTTATATGCCGCTCCTCGGCGCGACGCCGGCCGCGCAGTTTTGCACGATCCTGGTTCGTCCGCGCGCGGGACAGCGAGCCGAGACCCTTGGGCCGGCTTTGAGCCGGGCGGTGGCGGACCTCGATTCGAATCTGCCGATTTATTTTCCGGGAACACCGGCGGCGTTCCACAAAGAAGTTCTCAGCGGCAATCGGCTCATCGCAAGGCTATTCACCATTTTCGGGATCGTTGCCTTCGTTCTCTCGGCCGTCGGTCTTTACGGGGTGATGAGTTTTTCGGTGAACCAGCGCACCCAGGAGTTCGGTATTCGCATGGCTTTGGGCGCGGATGCGAAACGAATTTTCCGTATGGTCATGACGCAGGGCGCGTGGCAACTCGCGCTGGGGCTCGTTCTTGGCGCGGGCGGCGTTGCGTTACTTCTCGGATTCGTCGCGGCGGCGGCCCTCAAGACCATCCTCTTCCACGTCAATCCGCTTGATCCGACGATTTATTTCGCCGTCGCCGGGGTCCTAACCCTGGTTGCGGCAGCTTCGTGCTTGGTTCCGGCCCGCCGCGCCACCCGCGTCGATCCGATGGTCGCGCTGCGTTACGAATGATCGCCAACCACTGATCTCGCCAAGATGCTTTCCGACCTGAAATTTTCGCTGCGCGTACTGGCGAAATCGCCGGCCTTCACCGCGATCGCGGTCTTGACGCTGGCGCTTGGGATCGGAGCGAACACTGCGATCTTCAGCGTGGTCAATGCGGTGTTGCTGCGGCCGCTCCCATATCCCGAGCCGGAGAAGCTCGTGATCGTGCGCGAGCGCTCTTACAATTTCGAGAACGGCTCGGTCAGTTATCCAAATTATCTCGATTGGCGTGCCGGGCAGCACAGCTTCACCGACATCGCGCTCGTCCGGCGCGAGAGCTTGAACTTCGCGCTCATCGGCGCAGACGTGCCGCCGGAGCGCATCGGCGGTGCGCGTGTGACCGCGAATTACGCCGCAATTCTCGGCATTAAACCGATCATCGGTCGCAATTTCACGGAAATGGACGATCAGCCGGGGAGCGCGCCGGTCGTACTGATCGGAGAGAATTTCTGGCGAACGCGTTTCGCCCGCGCGCAAAACGCCATTGGCAAACGCGTGGTTGTCGATGGCGTGCAACGCGAGATCATCGGCGTGCTGCCGGAATGGGTAAAGTTCCCGCGCCTGGCGCAGATCTGGGTGCCGCTGGCCGAGCTGCGCAAGGAGGACAACATCAACCGGCGCGGCAATCATCCGGGGTTCAGTAGCCTCGGTCGTTTAAAGCCCGGCGTGATGTTATCGCAGGCCAACGCCGATTTCGACACGATCGCCGTCGCGCTGGAGAAACAATATCCCGATACCAACGCCGGCCGGCGCGTGATGCTCAAGCCATTGCTGGAAGCCTCAGTCGGCGCGTACCGGCAGAGCCTCAATCTCCTTCTCGCCGCCGTCGGCTGCGTCTTGCTCATCGGCTGCGCTAATGTGGCGAACCTGCAGCTCGCCCGTGCGTTGTCGCGCGAGAAGGATTTGGCGGTGCGCGCCGCGCTCGGCGCGAGCCGGTGGGCAATCGCGCGTCAACTGCTCACCGAAAGCACATTGCTGGCGGTGCTCGGCGCCGCTGCGGGTGTGCTGCTCGCGATCTGGAGCCTCGACGCGATCCTTGCATTATCGCCGCGCGATATTCCGCGCTTTGCCGAGACGCGCATTGACGTGGCGGCGTTGTTCTTCACGGTCGCGGTCGGTTTCGTCGCCGGAATCCTCTCAGGCATCTGGCCCGCCTGGCGAATTTCGCGCAGTGCCTCGCTTTCCGTGGCGTTGCACGAGGCGGGCGCGCGCGGCGGCAGCGGCAGTGCGGCCAAACAACGTGCGCGCGCCGCTCTCGTTGTCACGCAGGTCGCTCTCGCGGTTGTGCTCCTGGCCGGCGCGGGCCTGACGCTGAAGAGTTTCTGGCGCGCGCAAAGTGCACCGCTCAATTTCGATCCGCACAACATTCTGCTTGCCACCATCGATCTGCCCAAGGCGGGCTACGACAAGATCGACAAGAAGGGCAAAAATGTCTGGGACGACGAGAAGATCCGCGGCTTTTTCAATCCGCTGCTCGAGCGCATGAAGCGGTTGCCCGGCGTCGAAGCGGCCGCGGTCGGCGCCAACATCCCGTTCGACGATAACGAATGGGACAGCTACTTCCACATCACCGGCACGCCCTTCGCCGAGCAAGGCAAGGAACCATCGGCCGAAATCAACATCGTCTCGCCCGATTACTTCAAGGTGATGAAGATGCCGATCCTGCGCGGCCGGACTTTCGGCCCGGAGGATGTGCCGGACGAAAATCGCTCACGTTCCGTCATCATTGACGAAACCTTCGCGCAGAAGTTTTTCCCGGGGCGCGATCCGATCGGGCTGCACATCGACGACAACCAACGCGAGGCAGACAACGTGGTCGAGGCCGCGAAATACCCGCCCGTTGTCATCATTGGCATTGTGCCGCGGACGCGCAACGAAGCGCCGGGCGAGGACAACGTCGAAAAGTACGGGTTCGTGCACATGTATTTTTCCGCCGACCAGAGCCCGTCCAGCACCTACATGCTGATGCTGCGGGTGAATCGCGGCGACCCGAAAGCGCTTGTGCCGCTCATCCGGCGCGAAGTGCAGGCGATCGATCCGACCCAGCCCATCGGCGCCATCGCGACGATGGAGGAAAATATCGGCGCAAGCCTGGCCACCCGGCGATTGACGATGACGATGCTGGCCGTGTTCGCCGGCCTGGCGCTCTCACTTGCGAGCATTGGACTTTACGGAGTGATGGCGCTGAGCGTGACCCAACGCACCCGCGAGCTCGGAATTCGTCTCGCCCTCGGCGCAATGCGCGCCGACGTCTTCCGGCTGGTGCTCGGCCAGGGCGCAGCGCTCATTGCCATCGGTCTCATCATCGGCGTGGGCGGCGCCATCGCGTCGGGCCGGGCGCTCGGCAGCGTGCTTTACGACGTGGGCTCCCTCGATCCCGGGGCGTTTGCCCTCGCCGTCGTTTCCCTCAGCGTTGTCGCCTTGCTGGCCTGTTTCCTTCCTGCGCGGCAAGCCACGTTGGTCGATCCCATTGAAGCATTGCGCACGGAGTAAGATCGACATGAACGATTTCCGATTCGCACTTCGCAAATTGCGCCGGTCACCCGGTTTCACTGCCGTCGCCGTCATCGCGCTCGCCCTCGGCATCGGCGCGAACACCGCGATCTTCAGTCTGGTCAACGGCGTTCTCCTGCGTCCGCTGGCATTCCCGGAAGCGGATCGCATCGTTTATTTCGAAGGGCAAAATCCGTCGCAAGGCATCACCGACAGCAACGTCTCGTACCTGGATTTCACTGACTGGTCGCAGCAGACCGATCTCTTCGCCAGCGCAGCCGCGTTCTACAGCGCCAGTTCGAATCTTGGCGCGGACGGCGGCGAGCCCGAGCGTGTCGCGCGCGCCGGCGTGACGAATTGGTTCTTCAATGTCGTCGGTGTGCAGCCGTTCCTCGGGCGTGTCTTTCGCCCGGAAGAAGATCAGCCGAACACGCAGACCGTCGTTATCATCAGCCACGGTTTGTGGAAACGCCGCTTCGCCGCCGATCCGCACATCATTGGGAAACAAGTCCAGATCAACGCGCGTCCGACGACCGTCATTGGCGTGATGCCGCCGGGCTTCGACTTTCCGTTCGAAACACAAGTCTGGGCCACAAGCGGCGTCGAGCTGTCGCAAGAGCCGCGTGAAAATCGTTCCTGGTCTGTCGTCGCGCGAATGCAACCCGGGGTCGATCTTAAGCAGGCGCAGTCCCGCGTGAGCGCGATCAACGCGCAGCTGGCGAAGCAATTTCCCGACACGAACAAAGGTTGGGACGCACAGCTCTCGATCTTGCGCGAACGCCTCGTGCGCCAGGTGAAACCGTCGCTTCTCGCCTTGCTCGGCGCGGTCGGAGCGGTCTTGCTCATTGCCTGCGCCAATGTCGCCAATCTGCTCCTCGCACGCGGCGCCGCGCGACAAAAGGAAGTCGCGATCCGTGCCGCCATGGGTGCGAGTCGCGCACGCGTCGTCCGGCAAATGCTCACTGAAAGCCTGCTTCTCTCCGCAATCGGTGGCGTCGCTGGTCTGCTCCTCAGCATCTGGCTGACCGATACATTGATTTGGCTGCTGCCGGAAGGCGCGCCGCGCATTGACCAGGTCCACATCGATTACCGCGTGCTCGCTTTCGCCCTCGGCGTCTCTGCGCTCGCCGGCATCGTCTTTGGACTCGCGCCCGCGTGGCAGGCATCGAAGCTCGACGTCAGCAGCTCGCTCAAGGAAGGCGGCTGCACCGGCGAAGGACATCGCCGCACCAGCGCGCGCTCTCTATTATTAATAGGCGAAGTCGCGCTCTCGCTCGTGCTCCTGGTTGGCGCCGGGCTGCTCATCCGGAGTTTTGTTCGATTGCAGGAAGTGCGGCCCGGTTTTAATCCGCACAATGTCCTCATGGCGTGCCTCTCGCTGCCCGGCGCGACATACCAAGAAGAGCAACGCCCCGAATTCTTCCACCGGCTGGTGGAGCGACTGGAAACCTTGCCCGGCGTGCAAGCGGCCGGCGGCGGCGTCAATCTTCCACTCTACGCCTCCAACTACGCCATTGGCCGCGGCTTCATTCCCGAAGGACGGCCTCTGAGCGTCGATCAAGCCTTCGACGCGAGCTATTCCGCCGTCACGGGCCATTACTTCCGCGCGCTGCAAATTCCGTTGCTTGCCGGTCGTCTGTTCGAAGTCCGGGACAACGCTGACGCGCCGAAAGTCGCCGTCGTCAATGAATCGCTCGCGAAACGTCACTTCGGTTCACCCGCAGCCGCAATCGGCAAACGCATCAACATATGGCGCGACGAAAAATTCCCGCGCGAGATCGTGGGCGTCGTCGGCGACACCAAGACCGGCTTCCTCGAGGCGGAGAACATTGCGCAGATTTACATTCCGCACGCGCAGGAAGCATCCTGGAATTTCATGGGGCTTGTCATCCGCACGGCGGGCGATCCTGCGGCGTTCGCGAATACGCTGCGCCGCGAAGTGCAGGCGCTCGATAAAGATCAACCGGTCTACAGTGTCCGCACCTTCGACGATGTGGTCATGAATTCATTAGGCACGCGCCGCGTCTCGATGCAGCTCTTCACCGTCTTCGCCTGCGCGGCGTTGCTCCTCGCCGCGATCGGAATCTACGGAGTGATGGCCTATTCGGTCACCCAGCGGACGCAGGAAATCGGCATCCGCATGGCGCTCGGCGCGCAGAAAGGTGACGTGCTCCGCATGGTTGTAGGGCAGGCGATGACGCTCGTCCTCATTGGAGTCGGAGTTGGTCTGGCCGGGGCGTTGGGTCTTACCCGCGTCATTGCCACCCTCCTCTTTGGAGTGAAAGCAACCGATCCGACCACCTTTACCGCCATCGCTTTGCTCCTCGTGGCTGTGGCGTTGCTCGCTTCTTATCTGCCCGCGCGCCGCGCGGCGAAAGTCGATCCAATCATCGCGCTGCGGACCGAATAACGAAAGTTGAACGATGAATAATCTACGTTTCGCGCTCAGACAGCTGATCAAAAATCCCACCTTCTCCGTGGTCGCGATCGTCACGCTCGCGCTCGGGATCGGCGCCAACACCGCCATCTTCAGCATCATCAACGCCGTGCTGCTCCGGCCGCTGCCCTACCCGAATGCCGATCGCATCATGGTGCTGAACGAATTCGGCGACGGTCAGGAATTTTCCGTCGCGCTGCCGAATTACGAGGATTGGAAACGCGATAACAATGTTTTCGAATATCTCGCCATCACCCGGCGCGAATCGCGGAACCTGAGCGGCATTCCGGGGCGGGAAGCGGAGCGAATCCCGTGCGCCTTTGTCTCGGAAGAATTTTTCAAGGTGATCGGGCTTGGGCCGAAATTGGGACGCACCTTCACGGAAGAGGAAGCGAAAAAGGGCGGCCCGCTTGCGGCCATCATCAGCGATCGACTCTGGCAACACGCTTTCGCGCGCGATCCCGGCGTGCTTGGCCAGACGATTAAGCTCCACAATCAGGGATACACGATTATCGGCGTGATGCCGCCGGAGATGACATCGCCCCAGGACACCGACGTCTGGTTTCCGTTCGCGCGCCGCATCGTCCCGATTTGGAACGACCGGACGATCCACCCGATGCTTTTTGTCTGGGGCCGATTGAAGCCGAACGTGACTGTCGATCAAGCGCGCACTGAGATGAAGGGCATCGCCACGCGCCTGGAAAGCCAATATCCGGCGACCAATGCGCGGGCCAGCGTCTCGGTCACGCCTCTGCTCGAAAATCTGATCGGAAAGTATCGCACCAATCTCACCTTGCTGCTCGGCGCGGTCGGACTCGTCCTGCTTATCGCCTGCGCGAATCTGGCCAATCTTTTCGCCGCGCGCGGCGCCGCGCGCGCGAGAGAGTTTGCCGTGCGCGCCGCGATCGGCGCCACCCGCGCACAAATTATTCGCCAACTTTTGCTCGAAAGTTTTGTCATCGCGTTGCTCGGCGGTGTGCTCGGCTTTTTTATCGCCGCCTGGGTGCGCGATGCTCTGAGCGCGTTGGCTCCGCCAGACGTTGCGCGATTTCAGGATATTTCGTTCGATTTACCGGTTCTAGGTTTCACCTTTGCCACCGCCTCGCTCACCACCCTGCTCTTCGGATTGTGGCCGGCCTGGCAAACGTCTCACGCCAATGTGCAACTGGCCCTGCAGGCTGGAGCGCACGCCAGCGGTGACACGCCCGCGGCCAAGCGCACACGCGACTGGCTGGTCATTGCCGAAATCGCGCTCACCCTCACCCTCCTCACGGCCGCGGCGCTCGTCTTGAAGAGTTTTTCGCACATGCAGTCGCTCAAGCTCGGCTATGAGCCGCGCGGTCTGCTCAGTGCGAAAATAGAGTTGCCGTTCAGGGTTTATTCGACGCGCGAGAAGGTCATCGGCTTTACCAATGCGCTGCTCGAGCGAGTGCGCGCCCTGCCGGGAATACAAAGCGCAGGGATCGGCTCGAATTCGCCTTTGATGGGCGGCTGGCAAACCGGCTTCTATCGCGACGGCATTCCAACTCCCATCCCCAGCGACATGCCGACCGCCGACCTCGAAGTCGTGACCGGCGATTATTTCGCGGCCTTCAACACACCGCTTTTGCGCGGACGCACTTTCAACGCGGGCGACACCGCGACCTCGCCGCGCGTCATCGTGATCGATCAGACATTGGCGGAGCAAATCTTCCCCGGCGAAGATCCGATCGGCCGGCGGCTGTATGTCGATGTTGGCAACGACGGCGAAGGCTACGCGCCTGCCGAAATCATCGGGATCGCCCCGCCGATGCGATTTCACGCCTTCGATGAAACGAAGCGATTCCCGGTGATTTATTGTTCGCTGGCCCAGGCGTATCGCTCCGGGTTCGGGTTGTTCGTCCGCGCAGGCGCGCGCGCGGCTTCACTGGAAAAACCGATTCGCGACATTGTCAGTTCCCTCGATCCCGCCCAACCGGTGTTCGACGTTCGCCTCATGCAGGACCGCGTGGCCGAAACGTGGGGAACACAACGGCTGCTTACGTTTTTGTTTTTTGTCTTCGCCGGCCTCGCTCTCCTCCTTGCCACCATCGGTCTTTACGGTGTGCTCACCTACACCACGCTCAAACGCGTTCGCGAGATCGGCGTGCGCATGGCGCTGGGAGCGCGCCCCGCGCAAATCCGCAAACTGGTCGTGTCCCACGGAATGCAACTGCTGATCGCCGGTTGCGCGATTGGACTGGTAAGCGCATTCGCCCTTTCTCGCGTGCTGCAAGGTTTGCTCTTCGAAGTCAAAGGGATCGATCCGGAAATTTATCTCGGGGTCGGTCTGCTCCTCTTCGCCGCGACGCTACTGGCTTGCTGGATCCCCGCGCGTCGCGCCGCTCGCATCGACCCGATCATTGTCCTCCGCGCCGAATGATCGTCTTCCAATAAGAACCCCACATCGCAAATGAACGACATTCGATTCGCCTGGCGCCAACTCTGGAAATCGCCGGGATTTACTTTCGTGGCCGTGCTCACGCTCGCCCTCGGCATCGGCGCGAACACCGCCATTTTCAGTTTGATCCAGGACCTTTTTCTCCGCGGCCTCCCCTTTTCCGAGCCGGACCGACTCGTCCGCATTTATGGCGAATCGAAAGAGCGCGAACTGAAAAAGATGCCCTCGTCCGTGCCGAAGTTCTGGCATTACCGCGACGGGCAAACCATTTTCGCGGGGATCGCGGCTGATTGGGGCAACGTATTTATCATGACCGGGTCGGGTGAACCGGTTCAGTTACTCGGCGGCAATGTCACGGCCAATTATTTCGACCTGCTCGGGATTCATCCGATTCTCGGCCGTAATTTTTTGCCGGAAGAAGAGAGCAAAGGCGACGTCGCGCTGGTGACGGAAAGTTTCTGGCGCAAGCGTTTCAACTCGGACCCGGCCATACTCGGCCGCAGCATCACATTGAATGGACTGCCTACGACCATCATCGGCGTGCTGCCCGACCTGCCGATCGCCTGGTTTGGACGCGATTCGGAGGTGTTTGCCAACAAGCCGTTCGAGCCGCCCAGCCTGACGAAAGAGCGCTTGATGCGCGGAGTGAGTTTCATGCGCGTGACGGCGCGGTTGAAACCAGGGGTTTCGATTTCACAGGCGCAGGCGGCCATGCTGCCATTATTCCAAAGTTACAAAGACCACTACCCGGAAACGGCCGACAACACCTGGTCTCCGTATTTGGTCTCAGTGGCGGAGGACGTGACCGGAGATTTGCGTCCGGCTTTCCTAACCCTGCTCGCGGCGGTGGGCGCGGTCTTGCTCATCGCCTGCAGCAACGTCGCGAACCTCTTGTTGGTGCGCTTCACCGGACGCAAGCGCGAGATTGCCTTGCGCATGGCGATGGGCGCGGAGCGCCGCGGCATCGTGCGATTGTTCGTCTTTGAAAGCACGCTCCTCAGTGTCATCGCGGGCGGGCTCGGTTTGTGTCTGGCCCTCTGGACGGTATCGATCGTGCCGAAAGTCGCCGGCCAAAATATCCCGTTCGAGAACGGCGCCACGCTGCAATGGCCGGTACTTTTTTTCACGCTCGCGCTTTCCGTCATCACCGGCTTGCTCATGGGCCTTTATCCGGCCTGGCAAAGTTCGCGCACTGATCTCGTCGATGGTCTCAAAGAAGGCGGGCGCGGAACGAGCGGCAGCCCGGGGCAACATCGGTTCCGCCGCGGTCTGATCACGGCACAGGTTGGCTTGTCGGTCGTGCTGCTGGCCGGTGCCGCCATGCTCGTTTCCAGTTTCGTTAAACTAAGCCGCCAGGAAACCGGCTTCCGTTCCGAGCGCATCTGGGCGGGAGGAATCGGCCTTCCGCCGGCACAATATCCCGATCCCGCGGCACGCGAGCGTTTCGCGCAACGATTACAGGCTGAATTGCAGACCGCTCCGGGGGTCGAAGCCGTCGCGATGACTGACGCGGTTCCGCTTTCAGGAAATTCCTCGAGGTCGCCTTATGCGCGCGCCGACGGAAATCCGGTGCCCGTAAACCAGCGGCCGCTCGGACTAACCCGAAGCGTTTCACCCGGATATTTTCAAACCCTTCGCATCCCGATGTTGTCCGGACGCGATTTCAGCGAGCAAGACAAAGCCGATTCGCCGCCGGTGGTGATTTTGAGCAATTCAACCGCGAAAAAGCTTTTCCCGAATGAGAACCCACTGGGCCGCCAGATGCTTTTCGGAACCGATAACGGGACCGGCCTGCGCGCGGAAGTGATCGGAGTAGTGGGTGACGTGCGTTCGCTCGAACTCGCGAAAACCAACGACGTCGAGTTCTACCGGCCCTGGGGACAGCGCACCAATCCATTTCTGAACGTCCTGGTTCGCAGCGCAACCAAGCCGGAAGCGACCGCCGGGATTGTCCGCGCGGGGTTGAACAAGATCGACAGCGGCCTGCCCATCCTTCAGCCGAGCACGCTTGATGAGATCGTCACCCAATCGCTCGGACAACAGCGGCTGACGATGGCGCTGCTCGGCCTTTTCGCCGGCATCGCCTTGTTGCTCGCCGTCGTCGGAATCTACGGCGCGGTCGCTTACACGGTCGAACAACGCACCGGCGAAATCGGTGTACGGATGGCTCTGGGCGCGCAAACCGCGGACGTGCTCGGCCTGGTCGTGCGCCAGGGTATGAACCCGGTAATTCTCGGGCTGATCATCGGTTTGGCGGGAACATTTGCCGCCGGTCGTCTGCTGACCGCGCAGCTTTACCAGGTTTCCCCGTACAATCCCTGGTTGCTCGGGGCCAGCGCGACCGTGCTCGCACTCGCTGCGCTCCTGGCCTGTTTGATCCCAGCCCGTCGTGCCTCGCACGTCGACCCGATCGTCGCCTTACGAACGGAATGATTTGCTAATTACAAGCATCAACTCCATCCAGATGAACGATATTCGATTCGCTTTCCGTAAACTGCGCCAGTCGCCGGGTTTCACCACGATCGCCGTCATCACCCTCGCCCTCGGGATCGGCCTCAACACCGCCATCTTCAGTTTGATCAACGATCTGTTTCTGCGCGGCCTGCCCTTCAAAGAACCCTCGCGCGTCGTTCATCTCTACGGCGGCGATAAATCCCGGGACATTGTCGATCTTCCCGTGTCCGCGCCGCGATTCCAGCATTTCCGTGATGGCCAGACTGTTTTCGACGGTTTCGCAGGCGAGAATTTCTTTCTCTTTACCCTCACCGGTCTCGGCGATCCCGTGCAGGTCTTCGGCGGGAGATTGACCTCGAACTATTTCGACGTGCTCGGCGTGCGTCCGATTCTTGGACGCAATTTCCTGCCGCAGGAAGAAGAGGGCGCCGACGTCGCGCTCGTCACAGAAGGATTTTGGAAAAAACGACTCGGGGGCGATCCGAACGTCCTTGGCCGCAGCATCACGCTCGACGGCGTCGCGCACACCATCGTCGGCGTTCTGCCGAAGATGCCGGCAACCTGGTTCGGCGCCAATCCAATCGCCGAAGTCTGGACGACGAAACCGTTCCAGCTTCCCGGATTCAGCTACGAACGAATGATGCGCGGCACCAGTTTTCTCCGCGTGGTCGGCCGCTTGAAACCGAGCGTCAGCCTCAAGCAGGTCAACGCGGCCTTGCCGTCGCTCGATCAAAGTTATCGCACCCAATTTCCGAACAAGATCGACAGCTCAATGACCACCACGATCAAAACACTCCCGCAGGACGTGACGTCGAACTTTCGTGCCGGTTTCATCACCCTTTTCGCCGCGGTCTGCTTCGTGTTGCTGATCGCGTGCAGCAACGTCGCCAATCTCCTGCTCGTCCGCTTCACCGGCCGGCGCCGCGAGATCGCCTTGCGCATGGCCATCGGCGCGTCGCGGGCGAGCGTTGTTCGCCTCTTCGTTTTTGAAAGTGTGCTCGTCAGCGCAATCGCCGGCGCGGTTGGCGCCTTCGTGGCCTGGCGTCTGGTCCCGCTCATTCCCCAAATGGCTTCCAATTTTCTGCCGCTGGAAGCGAACACCGCCAGCAGTTTGTCGCTGCCGGTGCTGCTCTTCACCATCGGATTGTCGATCTTGACCGGGCTGCTCATGGGGTTGTATCCGGCGCTGCAAGGCTCGCACGCTGATCTGGTCGACAGCCTCAAAGAAGGCGGCCGCGGGACCAGTGGCAGCGTGCGGCAACAGCGTTTCCGCAAAATTTTGATCGGCGCGCAGGTCGCGCTCTCCGTCACGTTGCTCGCCGGCGCGGCGCTGCTCATTACGAGTTTCGTGCGGTTAAGCCGGCAAAACATCGGCTTCCGCCCGCACCGCATCTGGACCGGCACCGTCACCCTGCCCAGCGCGCAATATGCCGACGTCCCATCGCGCCAGCGTTTCGTTGAGCAATTACTCAACGCCCTGCGCGACATTCCGGGAATCGAGAACGCGACCGTGAGCGGCGATATTCCGTTGAACGGCGGCAATCGCACACTCTACGCCCGCGGCGACCGCGATGTGCCGCCGATCGAACAACGCGCCAGTTCGCCCAGCCATGATATCGCGCCCGGTTTCTTTAAGACCTGGGGAATCCCCGTTCTCGCCGGTCGCGAGTTCAATGAGCACGACACGACTGATGGTCAGAACGTCGTTCTCATCAGCCAGGCCGGCGCGAAGAAAGTTTTCCCGAACGAAAACCCGATCGGCAAAACGCTGCTCGTGACCAGCCTCGGCGTTCCCTGCGAGATTATTGGCATCGTCGGCGACATTCGCTCACAACGGATCAAGGAAGAACCGGGCATGGAATTTTATCGGCCATGGTCGCAGGAAAACTTTCCATTCGTGAGCGTGGCCGTGCTGAGCAATTTGCAAGTTGAACCGGTAACGAAGCTGGTTCAGTCCGCGGTCAACAAGGTCAACCCCAACCTGGCGGTCGCTTTGCCGCAAAGCATGGACGCGGTCGTGGCGCAGGCGCTCGGACAGGAGCGGTTGCTCATGATCTTGCTCGCGACGTTTGCCGGCGTGGCGCTCTTGCTCGCCACCATCGGAATTTATGGCGCGGTCGCCTACACCGTTGAGCAACGCACCGGCGAGATCGGCGTGCGCATGGCCCTCGGCGCGCAAACGATGGACATTCTGCGCCTCATTCTGCGGCAAGGGATGACGCCGGTTGCCGCCGGCCTCCTCGTTGGTATTGCCGCCGCGCTCGGACTCGGTCGCCTCATCGCGTCGCAACTCTATCAAACCTCCGCGTTCAACCCGCTCTTGCTCACTGTCACATTGTCGATCTTAGCGGCGGCCGCGCTGATCGCCTGTCTTCTGCCCGCGCGCCGCGCCGCGCTCGTTGATCCGGTCCAGGCATTGCGCGCGGAATAATGCGATGATCGCCGATTTCAAATACGCGCTGCGCACACTGCTGAAAACGCCGGCCTTCACCATCATCGCCGTCTTCACCCTCGCCCTCGGCATTGGCGCGAACAGCGCCATCTTTAGTGTGATCGACGCCGTCATGCTGCGGCCGTTGCCTTTCCCGAAGCCAAACGAACTGGTCGCGGTTTGGAGCAAGGTCAAAGGCGACTCGGAGCGCGAGACGGGCTCGCTGCCCGACCATGTCGATCTTCGCGAGCAATCGCAGACGATCGACTCAATGTTCGCGTTCACGCTCGCCAGCACGATTCTCGGGACCGGCGAGCAATCGCGCGAATTGGAAGGCGTCGCTACCACCTCTGACATTTTTCGCACCCTGGGCGTCGCACCATTCCTCGGCCGCACCTTCACCCGCGAAGAGGACAGAGCCGACTCATTGGTGGTCGTTCTGACTTACGAAACATGGCAGCGCTATTTTAACTCCGATCCAAATATCCTCGGCCGCCAGGTTCTGTTTTCGCTGCGGCCTTACACCGTGCTCGGGGTCATGCCGCCGGGATTCAAGTATCCGGTCGGCGCCCGCTGCGAATATTTCATGCCCATCCTGCCGCTCGTCCCCAACGCGGACAAAACTCGCGGCGGCCACTTTTTGCGTTACGTCGGTCGATTGAAACCGGGCACCAGCGCGAAACAGGCGACGGCGGAGTTGGCCACAATCGCGGCGGGCCTCGAACAACAATACCCCGATACCGACCGCGGGCGAAGCTACTATGCGGTTCCGCTGCGCGACGATATCGTCGGAAACGTGCGCCCGGCGTTGTTCACGCTGGTCGCGGCGGTCGTGTTTGTGTTGCTCATCGCCTGCGCGAACGTCGCCAATCTCCTGCTTGCGCGCGCCACCCAGCGCCGGCGCGAGATCGGCATTCGCACCGCGCTCGGTGCCAGTCGAGCGCGAATTGTCCGGCAGCTGGTCTCGGAAGGATTGATCCTCGCGCTGATTGGCGCGTTTCTTGGGCTGCTGCTGGCGTCATGGGGCATCGATCTGCTCCGCGTTTTCGGTCCGCGTGATGTTCCCCGGCTCGATGAGGTCCGCGTCAACGCGATGGTCGTAACATTTACCCTCGTGACTGCGGTGATCAGCACGCTTCTTTTTGCCGTGATTCCGGCGTTGCAAGTTTCCCGCGCGAACGTGAACGACGTGCTCCAGGAGGGAAGTCGCGGAGCCGCCGGACCCGAATCGCATCGGCTGCGCGCGCTGCTGGTGGTCACGCAGGTCGCATTGTCGATGTTGCTGCTCGTCGGCGCGGGGTTGCTCATCAAGAGCTTCAGCAATCTGCAGTCGACCAATCCGGGATTCGAAGCATCGCGCGTTCTCACGCTCGATCTGGCGCTGCCGCGCTCGAAATACATGGACGCGCCGGACAAACAGCGGGAATTTTTCGACCGCCTGCTGGCGCGCTTGAGTGCGTTGCCCGGAATGGAAAACACCGGCGCCGTGGGGCCGCTCCCATTCTCGCAAAACGAGCGCACCTCTACTTTCTGGATCTCCGGCACGCCCGATCCCGGCCTGGGCAATCACTCCTACGCGTCGCATCTCACCGTGCTCGGCGATTATTTCCCGGCGATGCGGATCCCGCTTTTGGCCGGCCGCCGCATCGACGCGCGTGACAACAAAGACGCCAAACCAGTCATGATGGTGAACGAGGCGTTTGCCCGCCGCTTTTTCGAGGGACGCAACCCGGTTGGCCAACACATAAAGATCGATCGTGCCGACAAATCGAAAGAGGTGCTGAGCGAGATCGTCGGCGTGGTCGGTAACAGCCGGCACGATTCGCTTGCGGTCGAGCCGGCCCCGGAGTTTTACGTCCCATTCGCACAAGACCCCGATCGCTGGACGAGCGTGGTGCTGCGTCCGAAGAAAGAGAAATTGAGCGGCCTCGATGCCGCGGTGCGCAACGCCGTGCACGAGATCGACCCCGACGTTTACGTCCCCAAGCTCGAGCCGATGCAAAAGCTCATCGGCACCACCCTCGCCCAGCCGCGCTTCAACATGCTGCTGCTCGGCTGTTTTGCCGGCGCCGCCATGCTCCTCGCCGCCATCGGCATTTACGGCGTCATCGCCTACAGCGTTGCGCAGCGCACCAAAGAGATCGGCATCCGCATGGCGCTCGGCGCGCAGAAGATCGACATGTTGACGATGGTCCTGCGCCAAAGCCTCACCATCGTCGCGATCGGGCTCGGCGTTGGTCTGCTCGGCGCGCTCGCCGCAACCCGTCTAATGCGCGCGCTCCTCTTCGGAGTTGGAGCCACCGACGTCGCGACCTACGCGATCGTAGTTCTCTTGCTCGGCCTCGCCGCCCTGCTCGCCAGCTATCTGCCCGCGCGCCGCGCCATGGCCGTCGATCCCATGGTCGCGCTGCGCTACGAGTAATTGTAGAGGCGCTTGTGCCAAGCGCCTGAGTTGTGGATCGGCGTTTGACACAAACGCCGCTACAATTCAATCCACCACGCTGACGCCCTCGCTCGCCGTGCGCTGTGCGTATAATTCGCTCAACCTTTTCGTCATTGGGCCGACTTTGCCATCGCCGATCTTGCGACTGTCCAGCTGGATGACGCCGGCGAGCTCGCCCATGGTGCCGGTGCAAAACATTTCGTCCGCGCCGTAAACATCGACGAGCGACAGATCGGTTTCCACGCAGCGGATCTTTTCCGTAGCGCAGGTTTCGATCACCGTTGCGCGGGTGATTCCCTCCGGGCAGGCAAGAACACGACTCGTGGCGAGATCGCCGTGCCGCACAATGAACACGTGGGTCGCGTTTGTTTCCGCGACGCAGCCGCGCGTGTCGAGCATGAGGGCGTCGTCGGCGCCGGCGTTGTTGGCTTCGATCTTGGCCAGGATCGAGTTGAGCAAATTGGCGTGATGAATTCGCGCATCGAGAACTTCCGGCGGCGGGCGGCGCACCGACGCAGTGATGAGCTTGAGACCTTTCTTCGAGTAAACCGGCGGCTTGTGCTCAGCCAAAATAATCAGCGTCGGGCCGCTCTGGTTCAGGCGCGGATCCATCCCGGAAGTCATCTTCACGCCCCGGCTAAGCGTCAGCCGGATATGGACGCCGTCACGCATTTTGTTTGCGGCGAGGGTGCGCTTGAGCTCCTCGATGATTTTTTCGCGTGATGGAAGATCGACAAACGACAAGGCGCGGGCGGAGCGCTCGAGCCGGTCGAGATGGTCGTTTAATTTGAAGATGCGCCCGTTGTAGAGCCGTAATCCCTCCCAGACCGCATCGCCGCCTTGCACCGCGGAATCGAACGGGCTCACGCCGGCCTTGTCGCGATGGAGCAGCTGACCGTTGATGTTCACGATCAGGTCGCGGTTCTTGGGATTAAATTTTTGCAGCATCTAAATCAGCTCGCACAACGTCCACCAAGGACACAAAGGAAACGGTTGAATTTCAAGGCCGTAGTGACCGTTGTGATCTTTGTGCGAGATTTTTAGTGCAGCCGGTGCGGATAAAGTCGCTCGTAATATTGGCGGCAGCGCTCTTCGATTTCCAGCAGACGCTCGGGCACCGCGCCTTCGCTCGGCTTGTAGGGATGAAACGATGTCGATCTTGCCACCTCAGGATACCAATGTTTCGCCCAGATACCGTCGGTCTCGCGCAAACCCGGCGGCCACGAGAGCATCGCTTTGTCAAAGTCGACACGAAGGGCTTCGCACAAAAGCCGCAGGACACGCCCGGGGTCTTGGAGAACGTCGCGCGCATCGACAATGGGCGGCGTTGATTTCGTGCGTTTCGACACAAACTCGAAGATCTCGCACTGCTGGACAAACCCGAGATCTTCCAGCGCCGGCTCAGGATTCTTTTTGATGTAGGAGAGGATCACTTCGCGCGGGTCGCGGATGAGAAAACAGTTCGTAAGATCGACAATCCACTCTCGCGCCATCTCCGGCAGGAGATGATGGGTCATGTGTTTTTGGAAAAAGACGCGTTTGCCGGCCGGAACCGGTTCTTTTGTCAGGCGTGTGAGGACTTTTCGCCAATCGGTCTCGCCAGTCGCGATCACTTCGTCTGCGCCGGGATGTTGTTTGCCGGTCGCCTTGAGATAACAAGCGTAAAGCGGTTCATCGACCACGACCGTGTCGGCGCGATTGCCCCACGCGCGCATCATGGCGGTGGAGATATTGCGCGGACCCGACCACATCGCGACGCGAACCGGCTCGCTTCCCATTCGCGCAGACTAGCCGAAAAAGGCCGCGCCGGGCGAACGCTTAGGAAGAAAATTTTCCGTAGACGGCGAGCAACGGATAAAAACAGCGGTTCTTGCTGTAGTAATCGCTGGCGAACCCGTCCTTGGTGCGGATTTCGACGTGACCGCGTCCGCCATAGACCAGCACGGCGCCGAGCGGCGCAGCGTATGGGTCGCGCACCGGAAGCTTTTTGAACCCATAAACGCGCGTCAATTCCTCACCCGCTTGATACGCATACGCTGACGTAGGATAAGAATTGACGACCCCAGCGGCAATGAGCGCCTGCTTCACGTAATGCCAGCATTGGGCGCGCGAATGCGCGTTGGCACGCTCCTGCGCGATGGTCGCGGCGCGGCACAGCTTCGGGTCGATCCGCGGATCGACTTTTGCAAGCGGATGCACAATTTGCTTTCGCCAGTAGCGACGGATCACCCGCACGGAGGTGACTTTGCCCGACGCGTCCTTGTAAACGAACTTTTTCGTTTCCGACTTGACCAGGCCTTCGGCGTCCGCCGGGTGGGCCAGAAAAACGAAACTCGCGACCGTTGTCAGTAAAAAAGACCAAGACAGTCGCACGGCGGTTTTAATCGCAGACGACATGCCAAAAGACAAAGGTTTTTTGCCCTCCCGGCCGTGTTTTTTCAAAATTTCGGCCGACTTGGGAACCACCCAACCTCAAGATTACGAATCCTCTAGAAACAGATGGCCGCGCAGTTCGCGCCCCATCCAGGCGTGACGCGCGCAGGAACCCCATTCGATATGGCCAGGAAGTTAATTTTTGTCGTCGTCCTTCTGTCCCTCGGCGCCGCCCGGGGTTTTGCGCACGAAGAATCGTTCTTCGCGCGGGTCACGGCCTATTGGCCCGGTGAAGGCGAGCCTCGTGCGTGTTCCAATGGCGCGCGCTTGCGGCCGGGACACTGTGCCGTCGATCCAAACAAGATTCCATACGGCAGCAAGGTTTACTTTCCCGACGGACCCTGCCTGGCAGTCGACACCGGCCCGGCGGTGGTGAACCGCAAAGCGGCGCGCCTGACCGGGCGCACCGCGCGGGAACGAAATGCATTGGTCATCGATCGCTATTTCGATTCAAAGGAGAAAGCGCTGGCCTGGCTCGACGCGCATCCGCATTTCATGACCGTGCGGATCGTGGCACCGCGTTCCCTTTCCAAGCGCATGGACCATGGGCTGGCTGATGGAACGAACATGGCGCAAACGAGTGCTTCGCCCCGGATCGCACAAACGATTGCCGCGCCAGCCATTGAGCAAACGGCCGGTCCTTCATCGATCGCCTGTCGAGAACTCGATTGGCCGGCCGCGTCAACAGTTCACAATGCCGCGCAGGCATTGTTGAGCGCGCCGCCCTCCTACCACCGACGGCGGTTTGCCGCCGACGCGAAAGAGGACACCGTCGTCGCTCCTGCGCGCCGAGGTCAGCCGGTCAAGTTGCCTCGCGCTGTCTAGCGAGCGCGGCAAGATCGACAACTGAAACTGCCGGCTTGCTCGCAAAACTTGACCGGTTTAACCGGTCAAGTTCGCTGCTATTTCGCCTGCACGGCGGCGCTCGCGCTGCCGCCCGCGCTACTTTTGACCGTGACGTTTACGGGGTTAGTCGGCCATCTGAACTGACCGCTGTATTTCCCATTACTGTTCGTAAGCGTGCCGATGAACGCGCCACTTGAAGTGACGTATGCTTGGAGGACGGCGGTTTTGTTCGTACTCGTCGCCTGGATCCGCAGCTGTTGCTTGCTCACGATGTACTCGGCGCGCGTCACCTTCACGGTATCTGGAATGGGTGTTGGCGTGGGTGTCGGAGTCGGCGGTGGCGGGGTCGGTGTCGGTGTCGGTGGAGGCGGTGTGGGAGTGGGCGTAGGACTTGGCGACCCTGAACCGATGACAAACGCGCGAGTCGCGCCATCGGAGGTCTGCTGGAAACGGAAATCTTTGGCAATGACCATTACCCGCACATCATTGAAGCCGGTGCCGGGCGCGGTTTGCCAATCATAACTGCGCGCCGTGCCGGGAAGATTTTGTGCGATCGGCTGCCAGGTGCGGCCCTGATTGAAGGACGCCACGATATCAAAGGCGCGCAGCCCTTCATCGTCGCTGGCATTCCAATTGATCGGCACAACGGCGCCCGCGGCGAAGGTCTGACCGGCCACCGGAGTGAGGAGTGTCACGGTGGGCGGCGCGTCGGTGAACCGCGAGTTGGGACGCACTTTGAAGAACGGGCTGTACCAATATTTGCGATGGTTCGACGTGTCGCCAAACGCGATGACGTAGCGGACCGTGTCGCTGCTCAGAAATGGCATGCCTCCCAGGTCGATGCCGCGCGACATCATCTTGCGCGTCTCGCCGCGGACGTCCTCGATGTAATACTCCACCCGCGTCATGTACGGATCGACGCCTGTCTTCGTATAAACGCTGGAGAGAATGTCGCCGGGCTGAAACGTCTGCCCCGCCGTCATGCTAAAGTCGATCGTGCCGGCAATGTCATTTGTCGGGACCACGATCTCGGCTTCATCGAAGCTCTCTTTGCCGGTCGTATCGACGGCGACGACTTTGATGTAGGAATTGCTGCCCGCGACCTGAAAGCCGATGGCCGGCACCGTCCACTCATAAGTCGTCTGGTCGCCGGGCAAGGTTGCGACGGTCGTGAATGAGCCCGGGAAATTTCCCACCGCGGAGAACATGATCTTGTGCGAAACAACACCCACGTCATCGCTCGAAGTCCAGCGCAGCATTGTTTTCGAACCAGGCTCCTGTTGGAAGGCCGGACGCATCAGCACGACCTCCGGTGGCACATCGGCATAACTTGGCCGCGTCGTCAGAAATGGTTTGTAGAGCGTCTGCTGATTTGTAATCGCATCGCCGGTGCCGCCGGGGTTATCGGCCGCTTTCGGACCGGTCGGCGATCCCCACCAGCAATTACGCGCGTCCGGCGAGTAATACAGGCCGGTCGTGTTGCCTTCGAAACTGTTCGGATTCGCCGCGTCATTCAGGTTGGATGACCCGGCGTCGTGGCCGAGGGTGTTCGACAAATATTGCGTGCCGCTCACCGTCGCGTTGCCCGAAGTAGCCACGCCGTTGTTTTGGAAAAGGCCGTTCTCGATGCGCCAGTTGCCGCCATTGACGCCGTCACTGCTGCCCGTGACCACGACGTGACGCAAGCGCCCACCCTGATTGCGATCGGAGTGCAGGTCGTACCACGCCTGGGTCGTGTCCGCGCGCTCGAACGTAATCGGCGCCGCCTTGGTGCCGAACGCGCGTACGCCATCGCCGAACGCGACGTCGTTGATGTAAGAGAACGGCGCCATCTTCACTGTCACTCCCGGCGCGATGCGCAAAGGACCGCCGACCGTGAGCGGCGAGCCATCGTTGTAATATGGGATCGCGAATTTCGGCCAATACCCGAGCTGGCCGGCGAAATCGCTCACATGAATGAAATTGCTGCGATTGCCCGTGGCCGGGACGTTGCTGCCGGCGTACAAGCCGGCGATCGTCAGGTGAATGGGAAATTCGTTGCCGCTCAAAGTCACGTTCGGGCCGATGAGCACGTTGGTGCCGTTGCGCGTATCGCCGGCCAGCAATAACCCCGCATAAGCCGCGTTCGTCACCGTGATATTGTCGAGAAACAGATCGGAATCCGCGCCCAAGGCCAGGCCCGCGCCGACCGAGCGGTCGGAAGTGACATTGTCGAGGTAGAGATAGGCCGGATAAACGTCGCAGTAGGAACCGTTGTTGAAGGAGGTGCTCCGCAGCACGACCGTGCAATACGCCACATACAGGCTCGCGCTCGAGTTCGTGCCATCGCCCAGAAACGCGCAGCGATCGAATTGCAGGTAAGGCGCGCGGCTGCCCTCCATTTGCAGCACGGTGCCGTTGTAGACGGTGCCTTTGCCCGAGAAATTGCAATCGGCGAAGAGCAGCGTGCCGTTGGTGTTCGGCAACACCTGCGCGCGCACGTCGGTGAACTTGAGGTCAGCCGTGCCGGCAACGTCGACAAGGGAAGTGGCCACTGCGGCGCCGGTAATTGTGACCCGGTTGGTGGCCGTGCCGTTGGCGAGGAGCGTGCCTTCCACTTTCAACGTGCTGTTCGCATTGATCTGCACCTGCACGCCGGCTTCGAGCACCAGCGTTTGTCCGGCGGAAACCGTGTAGGTGCCATTGACGACATGCGGGTTGGTCGCCGCCGTCCAGGTGATCGTCTGGGCGAGGCCGGCTGCAGCACTCGCCAACACGAGAAGGAGAGAACAGAATGCGCTTTTCATAATCTGAGGAGCGACCTTTAGCGGTGCCGACAAACGTCCTCAAACGACGAAACGTAACGCGCTTGTTACTCGCCTGGCGCCTCAAGGAGCGGCGGTCTGGGCGGCCGCCGTTTAGGATTCGGACGACGGCTGGGAAGCCGTCGCCCCTTGGATTCCCTACGACTTCGTGAAGACCCCGATCAACGGACGCGGCGATGGGCTCTTCGATTTGAAATCGCTGACAAAACCGTCCTTCGTGCGGATCTCGACATGGCCGGCGGCCTTCTTGCTGCCGTAAACCAAAACCGAGCCGACCGGCGCTTTGAATGGATCGCGTACCGGAAGTTTCTTGAACCCATACGAGCTGACCAGCTCGTGCGCGGCTTCTTTAGCGTAAACCGTCTTCGGGTAGGAGTTGACCGCCCCGGCCGCGAGCAGCGCCTCTTTCACGTAACGCCAACACCGCTCGCGCGAATGCGCCCGGGCGCGCTCCTGCGCGATCGTCGCGGCCTTGACTAGCTTTGGACCGACACTGTTGTCGATCTTACCGGCCGGATAGCTGCGGAGTTTCTTCGGATAATATTTCGACACCACCGCCGCCGACTCTTTCTTGCCATTGGCGTCGGTAAACGTGAACTGCGATTTGGCCGAATTGGTGGCGGCGTGCACCGCCGTGGCGCTCAGAAACGAGCAGCCGATGACAATGAAAAGTGAGGTGTGGGGACTCCTTTTTCCCATAAAGAGCGCCTCCTATCGAGCAGATCGCCTGCCCGCGCAAGCGCTTTTTCGCAGAAAAATCAGGAATTTTTTAGACCGTCGCAAAAGGCCCGTTGCCGCCTCGTTTCAGTCGCAGTCGAACCGCTAAAGAGAAGCTGCAAACTGCACCATTCGCTCGCGGATTTTGGCGTCTGGCAGGCGGCCCCGCCCGGCCTCCATGTTGTCTTCGAGATGCTCTGGATTGCCGGTGGCAGGGATGGCGCAGGTCACGGCCGGATGGGCCACGATCCATTTTAGGAAAAACTGCGCCCAGGATCGACAATCGAACTCCGCCGCCCAATCGGGCAACGGTTTCGCGCGGACCCGGCTGAAAAGATTGCCGCCGCCGAACGGGCGGTTGGCCAGCACGGCGACTTGTCGATCTTGCGCCAGCGGCAGGAGGCGGTGCTCGGCGCCGCGTTCCATGAGCGAGTAATTGATCTGGAGAAAATCGAGCTTCTCCCGGCGCAGCACCCTCTCGACCTCCGGGTGCGCGCTCGCGCTGGAATGCGTGATGCCGATGTGACGGATTCTGCCTTGCGCCTTCCATTCGCGCATCGTCGCCAGTTGGGTCTCCAGATCGACCAGGTTGTGCACCTGCATCAGATCAATTCGCTTCGTTTGAAGCCGCATCATCGAGCGTTCCATCGACTCGATGCCTTGTTGTTTCCCGCGCGTCCAGACCTTGGTCGCGAAAAACAGTTTATCGGTGAGTCCAAGCTTGGCGGCGAGCGTGCCGACCACCTGTTCGGAGCGGCCATACATGGGCGAAGAATCAATCACCCGGCCGCCGCGCTTTAGGAACGACGACAACACCTCGCTCAGTTGCCTCTCGTTCTGCGGCGTAAGATCGACATCGAACACCTGCCAAGAACCAAGCCCGATGACCGAGAGCTTTTCACCCGAGGAAGGAATCGCACGGACGTAAACTGCTTCCATGTTTGCACGGGAAGCAGACCCAGGCATTAACAGCCCAGCCGTGGCCACGCTAATTAGTTTCGCAGCTTCCCGTCGCGTCACCTTTTTTGTCATGTCGAGCGGAGTCGAGACATCTCTCATTGTTAACAGTAAGAGATTCCTCGACTTCGCTCGGAATGACAACAAGGTGAAGCGATGGATCGCCGCCGTTTCATTAAAATGTCCGCGGCAACGACCGTGGTCGCGAGCCTAAGATCGACATCTATGTTCGCGGCTGAAAGCGTGAAACCCCTGCGCATTCTCATTCTCGGCGGCACCGGATTCACCGGGCCGTATCAAGTCCGCTATGCTCTGAGCCGAGGGCATAAGGTCACCACCTTCAACCGCGGCAAAACGCATCCGGGCGAATTGCCAAAGGAAGTGGAGCAATTGATGGGGGACCGCAATGGTCAGCTCGACGCGTTGAAAGATCGACAATGGGACGTCGTGATCGATAACCCAACGACCCTGCCGGCGTGGGTGCGCGACGCGGCGCAGATCTTGAAGGGCAACGTCGAGCGCTACGTTTTCATTTCCACTATTTCCGTCTACGGCGAAGCGGCCAGCGGTCCGGACGAGAACGCGCCGACCGAAAAATACGATGGCCCCGATCCCTACAAGGAGACGCTGGAAGCGATGCGCGCGTCCGGTTTCAAAACCTATGGTCCTCTTAAGGCGCTCTCCGAGCGCGAAGCCGAGAAATGGTTCCCCGGGAAAACGCTCGTCATTCGGCCGGGATTGATCGTGGGCCCACGCGATGAGACCGATCGGTTTACCTATTGGCCAGTACGGATCGATCGCGGCGGCGAGGTCTTGGCGCCGGGTACACCGGACGATCCGGTGCAGTTCATCGATGCGCGCGATCTTGCCGAATGGACCATCCGGATGGTCGAGAATCGCGAGACCGGAATCTACAACGCCACCGGGCCGGCCAGACCGACCGGGATCCGCGGCATGCTCGATGGAATTAAGGACGCGCTGAAGTCGAACGCGAACTTCACCTGGGTGAGCGAAGATTTTTTGACCGCGCAAAAAGTGCAAGCGTGGTCGGACATGCCGGTCTGGACCGGGAAAGCAGGCGGCCTATCCCGGGCGAAGATCGATCGCGCACTGAGCAAAGGGCTGACGTTTCGTCCGCTGGCCGAGACAGCGCGCGACACGCTCGCCTGGTTCAAAACGTTGCCGCAAGATCGACAATCGCATTTGAAGAGTGGCGTCAGTCGCGAGCGCGAAACAGAAGTGCTGGCCGCGTGGCACAAACAGCAAACGCCGTCATCCTGAGCGAAGCGAAGGACCTCACATTTGGGTTCCGATCACACAAATTGGACTGCGTAGTCACTCACCTTGTGTGAGGTCCCTCGCCGTCGAAGCCTGCCCTGAGCGAGCGCAGTGAGTCAAACGGGCGGCTCGGATGACAGCAGGTGATTTACTTCGCGAGTTCGTAGAGGTATTCCACAAACGACAGGACCGCGCCGTCGAAGCTCTGGATCTTCGGGTTGGCCGATTCGATGACGTAATACTCATCCGGCGCGTGTGCGCCGCTGCCGTGGCCGAGCCCGAAATGGCCGGCGGCGAGCTTGAGCGGTTCGCCCGTGAACGCGTAGCCGGGATACGACCCGGCGTTGCGCGGCCAGAGCAACGCGTCGATTCCGAATTTTTTATAGGCAGCGATCTGGGCCTGGATAAGGGGCGCATCTTTCGAGGTGCTGGTCGGATCATAACCGCCGGTCATGTTCACTTCGATGTCGCCAAAGCCGCGCTTGGCGAGGTGCGCTTTCAACGCGGCGAGCGCATCGGCGGCTTTCATGTCGGGCACAAGGCGCATGTCGATCTTGGCTACGGCGCGATGCGGCAAAACAGTTTTGCCGCCCGGGCCGGTGTAACCGCCGACCAAGCCTTCGATGTTTACCGTGGGCTGCGATTCGAGCCGCTCGTTCGCCTGCTGCCACGGCAGATCGTCGATCCAATGTTGCGTGCTGAACTGTTTCTTCGCGCTTTCTTCGCTGCGCACCTTCGAAACGTTCGCGATCATCGCCTTCTCCTCCGCGCTCAATGGCCGCGGCTTGGGGTAGTTGTCGATCTTAATCGTGTTGCCGTCGTCGGAAACCAGCGAGTCGAGCGCTTTGATCAAACGCCATGCCGGGCTGTCGATCATCGCCTTGAGCGAGGAGTGAATGTCTTTCGCCGGTCCGCGTCCCCATTTTGCGCCGTCGGAAACGAGCTCGAGCTCGATCACCCCTTTCGATCCGAGATTCACGGTCACGATCCCGTCCAGATCTTGTGTCGCCGAAGGCATGAACACACCGATGCATTTCTTGAGCGCATCGAGCACCTCCGGTCGATGCGCGAGTTGTTTGATGTGTGGCGAACCGATCTCCTCCTCGCCCTCGGCCACCATCACCAAATTCACCGGCAACTGTTTGCCCGCGCCGCGAATGGCGTGCAGCGCCGTCAGAAACGCGATTTCCGGGCCCTTTTGATTGACCGCCCCGCGACCGATCATCACTTTGCCCAGCGGCGGCTTGTCCACGATCCGCGCCTCGAGTGGCGGCGATGTCCATTCCGCCGGATCGAACTGTTTCACGTCGTACATGAAATAGAGCCCGACCGTTTTCGCCGCGCCCGCATCGAGCGTGGCAAACACCCCCGGCTTCCCATCGGTGTTGATCACGTCCGCCCGTTGAAAGCCCGCCTCCCGCGCCAGCTTCGCCATGTACTCCGCACCCTCCGGATAACCGCGGTCCTCCGCCGCGATCGACACCTGCGCGATCCAATCCTGCAACCGCTTGACCGCTTCATCGTGGCGCTTGGCGATTTCCGCTTTGACGTCGGCAAGGTCGGGCTCAGCCGCGCGTGAGTTCGAACTCACCATGCCAAGAACGACTACCATCAGAGCTGTGACGACTTGCATGTTCATGTCGAACTCTTTGCCGGTGCTCTACGAAAGGCAACCGTTGTCGTGCTCGGTGGCCTAAGCTATTGTTTGACGGTGAGTCTGGCCGAGATCAAAACCGCTGTCAGCGAGTTGTCGCCGGAGGAATTGGCGGAGCTCGCGGCCTTTATCGCCGAGCAGGACAACGCAGCCTGGGATAAGCAGATGGATGAAGACTCGGCGTCGGGAAAGCTCGACTTCCTCATCGAACAGGCGGACCGCGCCGAGGCGACTGGTAAGCTGCGCGACTGGCCCGCTGGGCAGTGAAATCAAAGTGCACGCCCGAATTTTGGGAGTTGCACGATGAACTACCGGCTCACGTTCAGGCGCTCGCAGCCAAAACCTACTGACTGTGGCGCGATGACCCGAGCCATTCCTCACTTAGATTCAAAAGCTGAAACACAGAGATCTCTTCTCGGTCCGCGTCGGCGCGCATCACCGAGCAGTCGGACGGATGCGCGGCGACACAGTGCAATGGATTTGGATCGGCAGCCACGAAGATTACAACAAGCTCGTCTGAGCTTCCCGAGGTTGCCTGATCGTGGAGCATGCTCACGGCTCGACCCACGCGCTTATATTAACGGTGCCGCTTTTACTTCACGGTCACCGTGCGCGTGGCTTGGCCGCCGAAATTGCTTTTCACGGTGATGCTCTGGGGATTGACCGACCAGGTGAACTGACCGCTGAATTTCCCGCCGCCTTTGTTGGTCAGTGTTCCGATCAGTTGATTGGTGGAAGTGACAAATACCTGCAACGTGGCGGTTGCATTGGTGCTCGTCGCTTCCACGCGAAGTCTCTGTTTGGCGGTCTCGTATTCGGCGCGCCTGATTACAACGGTGTCAGTGCTGGCGGCGGCAGTCGTGTTGGTCAGGACGTCGAGCGCCGCACTCGCACCGCCGACGACAAAAGCGACGTCCGGTTTAGCATCGGCATTCCAATCGGCGGTAATGATCACGATGCCGCCGATGCTCGAGCCCGGCGGCGGCGCCAGATAACGCACTGGCGGCTGAAAAGTGCCGTCGCCGTTGCCGTTCATGATCTGCATCAGGCCATTGGTGCCGTCGCCCATCGTGCGAGCGATATCGAGCAAGCCGTCCCGGTTGTAATCGGCCACCGCCACGTGCAGCGGCGCGAAAGTCTCGTCGATCTGAATGCGCGACTTGACCTGAAACGTGCCGTTCCCGTTGCCGATGAGAATGGCGTTGCCGTCGCCGTTTCCCAGCGGCACGACCAAATCCTGAATGCCATCGCGGTTCAAGTCGCCGACACCAATGTCGTTGCAGGCGGAAAAAAGGTCGCCGCCCGGCACGAGGGTGACCACCGGCTGCTGCACAAATGTTCCATTACCCACGCCAAGCAAAACCGAGAGCTCGGTATTCCCGCCGCCGATGACCACATCCTTGATTCCATCCCGGTTCAAATCCACGACCGCCATGGCGATGGGCCCGGTGCCGACATCAATCTCGCTCGGGGTTTGAAACGTGCCGTTCCCGTTGCCGAGCAGGATGGTAATACTGCGCGCGGCCCGGCACGGCGCGGTAAAACAACCAAGGCTGTGCATCACCACGAGATCGAGCTTGCCGTCGCCATTGAGATCCGTCGCCGCGATCGCCGGCGAATCGAATCCGGACGTGTTTGGAAAATAAACCGGTGGGTTAAAGGTACCAATGCCGGTGCCGGTGAGCAGCGCGAGGCTGAACTGCGGATCGTTCAGCGTAACGATAAGATCGCTCCTGCCGTCGCTGTTGAAATCACCCGCCGCCACCGCCTGTGTCGGGGCGGCGACGGCAAAATCGGTTTTCGCACCGAACGTGCCATTGCCATTCCCCAACATGACCGACGCCGCGTTTGCGCCGGCGCCGGCGAGGTCCAGTTTGCCATCCCCGTTGAGATCAGCGGCAATATGAGTGTTGCCGAGCAGCGGGTATTGCTGCGTCGTAAAAGTGGCGTTCTGCGCCGAAACTGCGCTAAGACTCACTGCCCACATCGCGCCGAAAATGAACAGCGCGATCGCTCGATGCGCCCCTCCCCGATTTTTCATTGTCTCTCGATTCATGCTGACGGCATGAAAAGCCAACCGCAGCCGAGAGAGCAACTGCGGAAAAGTAAGCGAGCCGTTACTTTTCTTCGCTCAGGATCGCTTCACAGCGCCAGACTCTCTTGCTTCGGCGCGGTTGCGGTCGAACTGAGCGCACTGAATTTTTTTACGAGCTCGTCGAGCTTGGCGACATAGTAATCGACGTTTTCGTCGCGGTTTTGCGGATCGAAGTCGCTGGCCAGTCTGGCGGCTTCGTAGGCGGGGACTTTCTTAGGCGTGCTCTTAATATAATAGCTGATTTGGTCGCCGGGGCGGTAGGCCCGGCCGCTGGCCAGGGCGAGCTCGTAGGCGGCGGCGCGATTGCGGGACGCGCCCGCGATTTTGGCGCGATATTTATCAAGCGAATCCTGGAGCGTGTCGGTCTTCATCAACATGTCGATCTTCCATTCGCGGTTGCGGATTTTTTTTTCGAACTCATTCCGAAGATCGACAATCGCCTCGGGTTTGCCTTCCATGATGAGCTTGATCATCTCCTCAAGAAAGACACGCTGGAATTTTTCGAGGCCCCGCGACTTGAGCGCGCCGCCCTTGATGATGACGTCGCCTTCGCGCGTAAGCAGCGCGTAATTCTTGGCTTTGTAGCTGAACATCGCGTCGAACTGCTCGTCGAACTCGATGTCGATGCCCGGCGGCAATTCTTTGGCCAGACCCTTTTGCAAGTCATCGATTGTTTCGGGTGTAGTGGCGGCGGTGTCGGCCGCATTCCTTTTTCTCGCGCCCGACACGGGCGCCTCTACAGCCGGGACGAAATAAATTCCGTCGGTATCGACTTCAATTACCCTGGCGCCCTGCGCGTTCAGCCAATCGATCATTTTGCGGAGCAGATCGCGTCCGATCTGGGTGACGCGCGCGGCGGCGTCGAAATCGGCGAAGTGCCCCTGGGCGAAACCGAGATAGCCGTAGAAGCTGTTGAGCAAAATCTTAAAGGTGTTTTGCAGCGCCTCGAGATGATGCTGTGCCTTCGGATCTTTCGCGGCCCGCATGCGCGCCTTGGCTTCCAACCGGAACTTGCGCAGATCGGTGAGCAAACTGCGGAAGATTTGCAGCCGATCGCTCGCGGGAAAGCAATCGAAGGCGAGCATGATTGAGGGATAAAGCGACGCGACGTCGCAGTGCCAGACATTGCGGGCGACCCCGGTGAAGAAAATATCGGTGTAGCCGCCTTCGAAACTTTGCGGAATTGGCAATTCGGGAATGGAATGGCGTTGCCGCAGATATTCGCGCAGGAAAAGGGCGTTGATCCGCGTGGCGTTGCCGCGCACAATCGTGTCCTGGTAATTGTAAGGGAAAATCTGCGCCTGGATAAAATAGCTCGGGCTCAGTAATTCGGACAGGGCGCGCGTTTCGCGAACCCCGCAGAGCGCGCGCCGCCGAAAACTCTCGTGACTCCCGAGATAAGCGCGCTGCAATTCTCTACCGGCCAGACCGGAAAACTCTTCCGTGTCGCATAACCCAAAATGTTTGGCGACATCGATCCGCTCGAAGCCGGTGAGTGAGCGCATCCCGACGTCGTAAAATTGCGCGAGCAAAAAGCTGTCGACGAAATGACGGCCATCGATTGTGAACTTGGGATAATCGATCGTCTTCTCGGCAATTTGGAGCCGCGACGGGCGCGAGCGCAGAAAACCGCCGCTGCGTCCCCAATCCAGTTTCGTCTTCAACTTTTTCGCGCGCGCGACGAGGAAGGGAAGATCCACCCGAAACAGATCGTGGCCTTCGATGACGTCCGGGTCGCGTTCCTTGATCAGCGCCGTGAGCCGGCGAATCGCATCGCGCTCGGATGCCTCGGCGTTTTTTGGATCGACCACGATCAGTTCTTCCCAGCCCGTGTTGTCGGTGAGCGCAATGCTCATGATGTGGTCGCCGCTGTAGCCGCGGTCGCTGACCGCGGCACCGGGGTCACCGACCCCGGCTACAGATGCCGGCGCTTCGTAGCGCAAAATCTCCAACTGCATCCGCTTGAGTTCTTCGAAGGGGAGATCCTTGAACAGCGTGCGGCCCGTGGCGGTGAGGTAATGCTGGACGGAATCGGTAAAAGCGAAGAAATCGCGTCCTGAATTTTTGAGGGCGTTGCGCAGGGCGATCAGCTCCTTCCAGCTGTCGACCGTGACGAGCCAGCCGTATTTCAAATCGCCGCGCAGCTTCTCCGCTTCGATCCCAAGATCGACAACGTCGGAATCGGCCCAGACGAAGGGATGAAACGGCTCGACGTCGACCGCGGTCGATCCGTCCGGCTCGCGGCGATACACTTTCACGGTGCCGGTTTCCCCCAGCTCAATGGCGACGATTCGCGGCGTCGCGTCGGCGCCGAAGAGCAGCGTGTTCTTCTCGAATTCCATTTTCGTAACGTTCTGTCATTCCGAGCGAAGTCGAGGAATCTCTTACCGTATAAGGATGAGAGATGTCTCGACTTCGCTCGACATGACAAAAATAATTGCCGCATGAAGACATCGCTCTGGTGCGTTTTACCGTTCTCGATCTTGTCAGCGTTTGCTGTTTCGGCGCAGCAAACGCCGCAGACGCTGGCCGATTCCGAGCTGCCCTCGCTCGTGACAATTTATAAGGATCTCCATTCGCATCCCGAGCTATCCACGCGCGAGGAGCGCTCGGCCGGGATCGTGGCGAAAGAATTGAAGGCCGCGGGGTGCGAAGTCACCGAGCACGTGGGCAAATACGATCAGCCGGGCTTGCCATGCTTCGGCGTTGTCGGCGTGATGAAAAACGGCGCCGGCCCGACAGTACTGGTGCGAAGCGATCTCGATGCGCTGCCGGTGCACGAAGAGACAGGCGTGCCGTATGCGAGCACCGTTACGGCGAAAAATAACGAAGGCAAAGACGTGCCCGTGATGCACGCCTGCGGCCACGACATTCACATGTCTTCGCTCATCGGCACGGCACGCGCGCTCGGCAAACTAAAGGACAAATGGCACGGCACGATCGTCTTCATTGGTCAGCCGGCCGAGGAGATGGTGGGCGGCGCGCGCGCGATGTTGAAGGACGGTCTTTACACGCGCTGGCCCAAGCCGGACTTCGCGCTCGGATTGCACGACGATGCTGAGATCGAAGCCGGCAAGATCGGCGTCACGGAAGGATACGCCTTCGCCAATGTCGATTCGGTGGACGTGACCGTGCGGGGGATGGGCGGGCACGGCGCTTATCCGCACACGACGAAAGATCCCGTCGCGCTTTCGGCGGAAATCATCAACGCCTGGCAAACGATCGCCTCGCGCGAAAATAACCCGCTCGATCCGGTCGTTGTCACGGTCGGCTCGATCCATGGCGGCACCAAGCACAACATCATTCCCGATGAAGTGAAAATGCAGCTCACCGTCCGCACCTATAAGCCCGAAGTGCGCCAGCGCACGCTCGCCGCCATCGAACGCATCGCCAAAGGCTGCGCCACCGCGGCGGGTTTGCCGCCGGACAAGTTGCCCGAGGTAAATGTTCTCAAGGCGGAAGGCGTAAATGCGACTTTCAACAATCCAGAGCTGGTCAAACGGGTCACGCCAGCGCTGAAAGCGGCGCTCGGCGACAACAACGTCCTGCGCAAGGATCCGACCATGGGCGGCGAGGATTTTTGCGAATACAGTTTATCGGACAACTCGATCCCGGCGTTCATGTTTGTGGTCGGCGCGGTCGACCCGGCGAAAGTCGCCGAAGCAAAGAAGAGCCGGGTGCCGCTGCCGAGTTTGCATTCGAGCAAGTTCGCGCCGCTGCCCGAGCCGACCATTCGCACCGGCGTGATCGGAATGACGAGCGCGGTGCTCGAATTAATGAAAAAGTGATTCGCCGGCGATCGCGCGTTCCATCCATCTCACGATGAGCTCGCCAGACGAGCAGTTGTCCGCGCAACGACAACTGCTCGGACGTAAAGCCGAAATCTGTGTGCTGGCGCTGGTCGCTCTGCTGCCCTTTGCCGCCCTCGTGCGGTTGATCAGCGATTATGGCGTGAACGTTCCTTACGGCGACGAATGGACATTGTTACCGCTCTTCGCCAAATGTCACGACCACCAGCTGACCCTGGCCGATCTCTTCCGGCAACATAACGAGCACCGCATCGTTTTCCCGAAACTCATCTATCTCGCGTTCGCGAACTGGACGCACTGGAACGTCAAAGCCGAAATGTTTTTTTCTGTTCTGCTCGCCGGCGGCGCTTCGGCGGGAACTTATTTTCTCCTCGCGCAGAGCGTTCCTGGCACAACCCGCAAACGGCTTTTGCTCTGGGCGCTCATCAATCTTCTCATTTTCGCGCCGGTCCAGGCGGAGAACTGGCTCTGGGGATTTCAGCTCCAGGTTTTCATTCCCAATCTTTCCCTTACCGGATGCCTGGCGCTTTGGGACTCGCGTCCTGGAGGAATGGTGCGATTTGGGGGCCTTTGTCTATTGGCGACAGTGGCGAGCTTTTCCTTCGGCGGCGGCTTGCTTCTCTGGCCGGTGCTGGCGTTCTATTTTTTCTTGAGAGCCGAACGCGCGCGATGGTTGATCGCGTGGGGTGCGGGATTCTTGCTTGTCGTTCGCGTTTATTTTGCCGGGTACGAGCGGCAGCCAATCGCCGGTCCAGAGATGGGCAACCCGCTCGATTACCTCGTTTATTTCATCGAATTCCTTGGCTTGGCCGTGAGCCGGTCCAGCCTTACGACGGGAGCGGCGATCACCGCCGCCACCATTGGCGCGGCGGCGCTTCTGGTTTACGTGGCACTGGCGCGGTTTTGTTGGCAGTCAGCGCGCGAAACTCGTGTTGCCGCCGCGCCCTGGCTGGCGCTGGGCGCCTATGCGATTTGCAGCGCCGCACTCGCGGCCTGGACGCGGGTCGGAGGCGGACCGCAACAGGCCCTCAACTCCCGCTATGCGACCATCTCGCTCAATCTCTACGTCGGTTTGATCGGTCTGGCTGCGGTCGCGGCTCATGCCGCGCGCGCCACTCCTTTGCAAACCAAATTTTCTCGAACGATCACTTCAGCCCAGGCGCCCATTTTCGCCGCCATTCTGGCGCTCAGCGCGGTGAGCTTTCCCGCGGCCATTGATCACATGGAAATCTTGCGTCGCGTTCGCCTCGATGGGCTCGCCCACCTGCAATTCGCCAAAATCATCGGCGTATCCGATAAACTGCGGAACGCGCTCCTCATCGCCACGCCGGTTTCCGGCCTTATGCACGATGTCGATCTTGCCGATCGCCTCGGATTGCTCGCGCCGCCGCTGCGGCATTCGCCGATGTTGCAGGACGGCGAAAACCAACCGCAACGTTCCAGCGCCGAGTTCGGACGATTCGATCGCCTGGCGCAAAAGGATGGCGACATTATTGAAGCCAGCGGCTGGTGCTTTTTGCCCGACCGCGGCGAGCCCGCCACCTGCGTGGCGCTGGCTTACAAGGCCGACGGAAACTGGATTGCCTTTGCCCTCTCCGAGCATCGCGAAACGCGACCCGACATCGTAAAGGAGATGCGGAACCGAAAATATCTCGGGGCCGGCTGGCGCACGCTCATTCACCGGAACCAACTCCCAGCCGGCGCGACCGCAGTTTCGGCGTGGGCTTTCGATCCGGCCGCCGGCGCGCTTTACAAATTGCCGGGCGAGTTCGCTGTAGCGGCGCGATAAGCGTTTATTTGACGCGGATGTTCTTGCGCAGAAACGTCGGCATATCGAGGTCCTGACCCTCGATGATGGTCGGCTCGCTTTTTTCGAAGCGGCCGCGCGTGACCGGCTCGAACTGCAATACTTCCTGCTTGGCCTGCACAAATTTTTTGGGTTTGGGTTCTTCTTCCGGAGCGATCTTCTTCCTCGGCAGGATCACGCGGGAACGGGACTTTTCCGCGACCGCCGCGGGCGGCGGCATTTCTTGAACCGGCGGTGGAGGTTCAAATGGGATCAGATCGGGGGCCGGCGCGGATTCGACCGGCGGTGGATCGGGCAGGATGTCGATCTTGGGCGCGACCGGTTCTGGTTGTTCCCAAACCGGAGCCAGTTGAGGCGGCGATGCGGCTGCTTGCTCGCTCGCAACATCGACATCCGCGCGCAATGAACTGATGATTGTCACCGCCAGGCGATTGCCCATTCGGCCGTCGACCGCCGTCCCAAAGAGAATCTGGGTCCGTTCGTTCACATGACGATTTAATTCCTGCATCAGGATTTCGACCTCCGACAACGTCATGCTCGGCCCGCCGGTGATTTGAACGAGCACGTGGGCCGCCTCGGCCAACATTCTGCCTTTATCCATGAGCGGGTTTTTCAATGCCTGCCGGAGCGCGTCGTGGGCGCGATTGTCCGAATCGGATTCACCAAACCCGAAGAGGCAGCGGCCGTTCTCGCTGCGCAACGCCGTAAGCAAATCGTCGAACCCGATGCGAATGAGACCGGGGCGCTGGATGAGGTTGACGATCGAGCGCACGCTCTGGCTGATTGTCACATCGGCCATGGCGAACGCCTGATGAATTCCCGCTTTGGGCGCGACCATGTCGCCCATCCGGTCGTTTTCGAAACAAATGACCGCGTGCGCGATCTGATTGAGCCGGGAAAGCGCAGCCTGGGCCTGCGCCGCTCTGCGTTTGCCTTCGAAGGAAAAAGGTAGCGTCGCAAAAACAACCACCAGCGAACCCGCCTCGCGCGCGATCTGCGCCACGACCGGCGCTGCTCCCGAGCCGCTGCCACCGCCGAGACCCGCGCAAATGAAAATCATGCGCGCATCGGCCAAGGCGTGCCGGACTTCATCCGCGGATTCGATGGCGCTCTGATAGCCGACATCGGGGTCGCCTCCGGCTCCCAACCCGCGCGTGACGGTGCGGCCGAGCTGGACCTTGCGCGCCGCCACCGAACTGGCGAGCGATTGCACATCGGTGTTGATGGCGATGAGCTCGGCCTTTTCCACTCCGTCGAGCACCATCCGGTCGAGGGCATTCGCTCCCGCGCCGCCGACACCGACGATCTTGATGGGAATGTTCTCCTCTTCGCGTTCCGGCAATGTGTAGTTCTTGCTGATTTGGATCATGTCGATCTTTCGATTGTCGATCTTGTTACTCCGCATCGCGTTGTCATCCCAGGCGGAGCGAGGGACCTCGCATTTGTTGAGTGATCACGCGATGCCGATGTGTGCCGCCAATTCCCGTTGTGAGGTCCCTCGCCGTCTGCGCGGCTCGGGATGACAGCAATTGAAAGCACAGTGACCAAGTTCATCGTGTGCTGAAAAATTTTCCAATGAGCCTGCGTATGCCGCGTTGTGGCCGCTCCGTTTGCACCGCCTGCGCGTACTTGATCAATCCGATCGCGGTGGAAAACTGCGGGTTTTCAAACGCGGAAGTGAGGCCGGCGATGGTCTGCGCATGGGCGGCATGCGCCGGCATTTCGAACACTTCGCCGGCCAGGTGTTCGATGCCGTCGAGCAGACTGCAGCCGCCGGTAATGAAAACGCCGGCGCCGGTGTAGTTGATGAACGGTTCCTCCTCGAGATTACGCTTGAGCAGTTCGAACGTTTCGCGCACACGCAGGTGAACGATGGTGTTGAGCGTCTCGCGCTCGATTTCCTTGCCGGCAAACCCGGAATCGTCCTTTAAGAGGATCGTTTCACCGGGGAGACAGTTGCCCAGGACGCAGCTCCCCTCCTCGATCTTGAGCTTTTCCGCGCGCGCCATCGGAATGCGCAGCCCCATGGAGATGTCGTTGGTGATGTGGTCGCCGCCGATGGCGAGCACGCCGCTTTGTTTCACCGCGCCATCGACATAAAGAATGTAATCGGTCGTGCCGCCGCCCATGTCGATGACGAGCGCGCCGAGATTTTTCTGGTGCTGGGTGAGCACTACCTGCGCGGAAGCAAGCGCACTGAAAACGACGTCCTCGACTTCGAGCGGCAGCTCCTTGACGCAGCGGATGGTGTTTTGAATCCGGGTGCGGACGCCATGGATGATGTGAAAATCCGCTTCCAACTTTTCCCCGAGCATGCCGACAGGGTTAAGCACGCCGTCCTGGCCATCGACGTGATAATGTTGAATGATCGAGTGCAAAAAAGCATTCGAGGCCGGGATGCTGACCTCGCGCGCGCTCACCTTTACGTCCTCGATGTCCTGTTCATCGATCTCATCGCGCTCCTCCGGCACCATCACGCAACCGCGGTTGTTGAAGCTTTGAATGTGACCGCCGGCGATGGCCACGTAAACGCTGCGGATCATGACGTCGCTTTTTTGCTCCGCGTCGACGACCGCTTCGTGCACGCACTTCATGGCCGTTTCAAAATCGACAATCTCTCCCTTGCGCACCCCGCGCGAGGGCGCCTGACCGACGCCGAGAATTTTCACCGTCCCATCCGGCCGAGCCTCGCCCACGACCACGCAAATTTTTGACGTGCCAATTTCGAGTCCCACCATGAGATCGCTGCTCGCCATACTTAATCCTTTTTCTCCCGCGTTGGAGCTGGCGCGCCCTCGCGCGCTGGAGCCGGCGCGCCCTCGTGCCGGACGGGACGGGGGCGTCCCGGCTCCACAGTGCGCGCCGATTTCGGCACAGCCTGCTGATGGAGCGGAATGGCCTTCAAAATCCGCGGTGTCGCTTCCGGCTCAATCGTGTCGTTGATGACGGCGCGTGCTGGTTTGGCAAATGTGACCGGAATATTGCGCTGCACGAGAAGGTTGATCGTGGCCAGCTCCTGTTTCGAATCGTCTCCGTAAACCAAAAATTGTTCCAGCCGCTGTAATTGCGTCTCGAGATTATCGAACCCAAACGTGACCCGCGTGTGGTTTTTGTCGGTGACCACGAGGCAGTAGCCTTTCGACAGATCGATCTGACGGATTTGGAAGCGCGTTTGCATGAAGCTGCGCGTGCTTAAACGCAACAGTTCCAGCGCCGCTTTCGATTCGAACGATGCAACCGTGCGGCCGGGCTGGAGTGGCTCGGCCGCGCAGCCGGTGATCAAGGGCAACCCGAGATACTCCGGCAACAACCTCTTTTCCCGCATCAACACGCCGCGCGCGTCGACCAGAAACGCCGCTTCGGAAACAAACGGATCGTTCAATTCTTTTTCGCTCGTGATCCAGGCGATCGGTTTGCGCTCGGTGATCTTGAGATCGATTTCGGCCGGCAGTTTGCGCACGACCTGGACCTCGTCCACCTGGGCAAGCTGCTGCAATCGCTCGCGCACCTGGCCGAGGTTTACGGCAAAGATGTTCTCGCCTTCGCGCAGCTGGGCCACCTTCAGGATTTGTTCGCGGGGCAGGTTGCCATCGGTCTCGGTCTGAATGGTGCGCAACTGATAATCGGGATTCTCAAAGAAAAGCCGCCGCGCCGCCTCGCGGCCGCCGAAGTAAATCGCAGCGAAAAGGCCGAGGGCGAACGCGCTTTTCGAGATAAACAAGAGCACGTGCCGGGTCCGTTGTTGCGTCGCCTTGCGCGAACGCACCTTCACATCGAGCAGGTGTTGCTGGCGCCGTTGCCGCCAACTGGAGACCCGCCGGTTACGCGGTCGCGCTCGCCGGTTCTTCATTCTGTCTTCGCCTCCGTTCGCGCCTGCGACAGCTCGATGATGCGGCGGCAAAGATCGACATAACTGATGCCCGCGGCCGCCGCCGCTTCCGGCAGCAGACTCGCCTCGGTCATTCCGGGAATCGTATTTGCCTCCAGGACAAACGGCTCACCGGTCTCGGAGAGCATGACATCGACCCGCGCGTAAACCTTTAGCCCAAGAGCGCGAAAGCCGCGCAGGGCCAGCTCCTGGATCTCCCGCGTTTTCGCGCTGTCGATCTTGGCCGGACAAATGTGCTCCGCGCTCGCCCCGGACTGCGGATTGAGAAAAGGATACTTGGTCGCGAAATCGTAAAAGCCGCCCTTCGGAATTATCTCGAGAACAGGCAAAGCTTGGTCACCGAGAATACCAATGGTCAATTCTCGCCCGGGCACAAATTTTTCTATCAACAATTCGCGATCGTAACGGGCCGCTTCGGCGATGGCCGATTCGAGCTCGGCCTGGTTTTTCACGATCACCACCCCGACGGTGGAACCTTCCCGTGGCGGCTTGACTACGATGGGCAGCGCCAGGCCCGGAGTTTGACCGGGCTGGATCACTTCCCACTCCGGCGTGCGCACACCGTGGGCGCGAAATTTTTCCTTCGACCGTATTTTATCGAACGTGAGCCGGCTCTCCTCAACGCCGTCGCCCGTGTAAGGAACGCCGCGGTCCTCGAGAATCTTCTGGATCTGCCCGTCTTCACCGAAAGTGCCGTGAATGGTGATGAAGGCAAGATCGACATCGTCCGGCAGTTCGAAGTCGGCATCGCGCACATCCACTTCAACAACGTCCAGACCGAGCGAGCGCAAAGCCTTGGAAACGCCGCGCGCCGTCGCCAGGGAAACGTCGCGCTCCGATCCCGGGCCGCCCATCAGCACGGCGATTTTTTTGGGTATTCCTGCGTTTTTCATTCAATGCGAATTCCGCTGAGGACAGCGGACGCTACAGCGCGTGGGTGCTGTAGCGTGCGCTGTCTCAGCGCATTTAATGCAATCGTTCATGGGTCTCCCACGATTTTGACTTCGGTTTCCAGGTCGATCCCGCGTTTTTCACGCGCCGCCGTTTTGATTTGCTCAATCAACGCGAGCATGTCGGCGGCGGTCGCGCCGCCATCGTTGACGATGAAATTTCCGTGCACTTCCGAGACGCGCGCCTGACCGATGCGAACATTCTTGAACCCGAGTTCTTCGACCAGTTTTCCCGCGGGGCAGCTGTCAGGGTTTTTGAAAATACAACCCGCGCTTTTGGCGATTGGCTGAGTGGTGCGCCGTTTCTCCTGCGATTCCTGCAATCGCGCATCGATCTGCTCACGCGCGGCGGCGAGACCGCGGAACGTGGCCGAGACCGCGTAGTTGTTCTGGAGCAGCGGAAAATCCCGGTAATGCACTTCGAGTTCTTCTCGATCTTGCGCATGAGGGTTGCCCTCGGGATCGAGATAACGCACGCGCACGACGTTCTCGAAGAGTTGCGATCCCATCGCCCCGGCGTTCATGCGCAAGCCGCCGCCAACCGCGCCCGGAATTCCTTCCATCCATTCGAGGCCCCCCAGATCGGCCGCGCGCGCGGCGTAGGCGACCTCCTTCATCTTCACGCCCACGCCGGCGGTAATTTCCCGACCGTCGATGTCGATCTTGTCGAAATCGCCGCCACTTGGATGAACCACGACGCCGCGAATTCCGCCGTCGCGCACCAGAAGGTTCGAGCCCCGGCCAATGACAAAGAGCGGCAGATTTTCGCGGCGGCAAAAACGGATCAATTCGGCAAAGGCGGTTTCCGTGCGCGGCTCGATCCAAAACTGCGCCGGCCCGCCCACGCGCAAGGTCGTGTGTTTGGCGAGGGGCTCATAGAGCCGCACGTCTCCTTCTTCGCCGACAATTTCTTTCAACTGCTCGGCCGTCACGAGATCGGCCGCGAGGATCGACAATTGTTCGTGAATGTTGCCGGCGCCCAGGCTGAGAACGAGATCGCCCGCGTCGAGCATGTTGCCGACGTCGCGGTGGACCCACTCCAGACGCGGCTGGTAATTGACGCCGCGATGACCATTCGCCGCGATTTCGTCGGCGATCGTTTGGCCGGTGATTCCGGGAATGGGCGGTTCGCTGGCCGGATAAACGTCGGTAATGATGACGCGGTCGGCGGCATCAAAGGCGCGCCCGAATTCCCTGGCCAGCGCTTTGGTGCGCGAGTAACGGTGCGGCTGAAACATGGTGAGCACGCGTTTGCGCCGCGTCGCCCGCGCCGTCTTGAGAGTGGCTTTGATTTCGGTCGGGTGATGGCCGTAATCGTCAACCAACAGGAAACGCGGACTGTCGTATTTGATCTCGAAGCGGCGCCGGGCGTGTTCGAATTTGCGCAGCGAGGCGGCGATTTTCTCGAAGGGCACGCCCAGCTCGCTGGCCAGCGCCGCCACGCCGACGGCGTTGTGAACGTTATGCTCGCCGGGCACATTCAGCAGGACCTCGCCAAGTTTTGTCTCGCCACGATAAACGGAGAAGCGCGAACCAAAGTCGCGCAGGTCGATATCGGCGGCGCGATAGTCGGCCTCCTTTGTCTCGCCGAACGAAATCGGTTGCCGGCAAGATCGACATAGTCGCATCGCACCGGGATCGTCCGCGCTGAAGAAGATGTTGCCGCTCGTTTGTTCGATTAACTGAGCAAAAACCTTCTCAATGGCGGCGAGATCGGAATAAAAATCGAGGTGCTCCTCCTCTATATTAAGAACGAGGGTGTGCTCGGGATGAAACAGGGCAATGGTGCCGTCGCTCTCATCGCCTTCGGCCACGAAATATTCGCCCCGGGCGTCCCAGTGCGCGTTTGTGCCAAGGATGGGAATTTCTGCGCCGACGTAATGCGAGGGATGAAGCCCGCCTTCGCGCAGCACGTGCGCGGCCATGGCCGAGGTGGTGGTTTTGCCGTGCATGCCAACGATGAGCACGCCGCGTTTGGCCGACATGATGGCGGCGAGAGCTTCGGCCCGGCGAACCGCCGGTCGCCCGGTGCCGCGCGCGCTGAGCAGAATCGGATTGTCGATCTTGATAGCCGAGGAAAAGACGACGAGCTCGGCGTCCTCGGCGTCGGCGGCCTGATGGTTGAGATGGAAACGCAGACCGAGTCTCTGCAAACGTTCCGTCTCCTGGGTGGTGACCTTGTCCGAGCCGCTCACCTCATGGCCGAGTTCGAGCAAAAGGGCCGCCAGACCGCTCATACCGCTGCCGGCCACGCCGATGAGATGAACACGATGGCGTTCGCGCGTGAGCCATTGCCCAAGAGGCGGCTTGGCCAGAACCGCGGCCGCCGAGTCGACATCACCCACGCTGGTCATTCGTATATTTCTCCATGGTTGCAACCACGCGACTGGCGGCGTCATTCGGCGCGAGCCGGCTCGAGTTTTCCGACATCCGCCGAAGTTTTTGCCGATCGTCGAGCAATTGCTTGATGGTATGCGCAAGAAGATCGCCGCTGGTTTGGGATTCCTTCACCAGAATGGCGCCGCCCGCGCGCACGAAAATCTCGGCGTTGCGCGTCTGGTGGTCGTCGGCCGCGTAGGGAAAAGGAATGAGAATGCCGGGCAGACTGAACAAGGCGAGCTCGGCCAGGCTGGCGGCGCCGGCACGGGCCACGGCGAAATCGGCGGCGCTGTAAACTTCTTCCATTCTATGATGAAACGCGGCCACAAAGGCGGGAATATTTTCACGTCGGTAATTGTCCGCGACGAGGCGCTCATCGCGTGTTCCGGAAAGGTGGACGATCTGCAGGGGCAGGCCGCGCAGAAACGGCATCGATTTAATCAGCGCCTGATTGATGCCGCTGGCGCCCTGGCTGCCGCCCATCACCAGCATGGTGATGAGGTCGGAGCGCAGGCCAAGCTTTTCCCGCGCGACTTGTCGATCTAACCGTTTTAGTTCCGTGCGCACCGGCGTGCCGGTCACTTCCGTGCGGCTTCGGGGAAAGAACGGCGCGCATTCCTTGAAGCCGAGCAACACCGCCCGGACGAGGCGCGCGGTCAGGCGGTTTGCCTTCCCCGGCACCGCGTTCGATTCGTGAATGAAAGTGGAGATGCCGCGCAGCCGGCCGGCCAGGATCGGCGCGGTCGAAGTAAAACCGCCCATCCCGAGAACGGCCTGCGGCTGGAACGAGCGATAGATGGCGCGGCATCGGGAAAAGCTTTCGTTGAATCGCCGCAGGAAACCGAAAATCGCGGGCGAATAGAACGAGGGAAACCCGATCGTCGGCAGTTGTTCGAACCGGAATTCCGAGCGGGTGGAGAGCGCGACCCGGTCGATTTCTTTTTCGGAAACAAAAAGCATGACTTCGTGGCCGCGCTCGCGCAGCACCTCGGCGACGGCGATGCCCGGGAAGAGATGTCCTCCGGTGCCGCCACAGGCGATGACGGCGTTCATAAGATCAGCGGAAAAGGTGGATCGGCCGCTCCGCGGGCGATGATAAATAATGCGGCTTCGCCGCCACCTTTTAGCCTCGAGCTCGGAGAGCTCGATCCACCTGCGATGATGACGTTCATATCCGCGGAGTGATTCGCGCGTGCAGGGGAATCCGTTTCTTCTGCGGCTCGAGCACCGCCTGCCGATAAATATTCAACAACAACCCGATGCCAAACATGCAGGCGACGAGATTGGAGCCGCCATAGCTGATGAAAGGCAGGGGCAAACCCTTGTTCGGCAGCAGGGACGTGGTCACACCAATATTGACCGCGGCCTGCAACGTGAGCAGCGAGACGACGCCGCAACCCAGGAGCAGACCGAGGCGGTCTTTGGCGTGGAGCGCGATCATCATTCCGCAAACGATGATGAGCACGAAGAGAAAGATCACGAGCAGGCTCACGCGCAGACCGAGCTCTTCGCCGATGATGGGGAAAATGAAATCGGTGTGCGCGTAAGGAAGGTAAAGCATCTTCTGCCGGCCATTGCCAAGGCCCAGACCTTCGATGCCGCCGCTCCCCCACGCGATCAGCGCCTGCATCTGCTGCAAACCGGCGTCTTGTTTGAAGCGCTCGGGATCGAGGAACGCGGCCAGGCGGCCCATCCGCTCGGACATTCGCGTTGCGACCACGAGAATGGCCCCCAGCCCGGCAAACGAAACCGAGCCGAGCAGAATCGGATTGGTGCCGGCCACGAACATAACCACGAATGCCGTCGCCCCGACAAGGACGGTCGTGCCCAGGTCCACTTCGCAGACGATGAGCGCGAGCAGCAGCGCTGTCATGGCCAGCGGAAGCGCGAAGCCCTGCCATAAAGTTCCGCTCTGCTTTTCGTGGCGCGAAAACCAGGCGGCGAGAAAAAACACCGTCGCCATCTTCGCCATCTCTGAGGGTTGAAAAGCAAACTGACGCCAGCCGATCCAGCGCCGTGAGCCGTTAATGCGCAGGCCGATGTGGGGCACGAAGCAGAGCGCCAATGCGATCACCGCGAGAGCGAACCAGATCCACCAGGTGCGCTGCCAGAAATGGTAATCGATGAGCGCGGCCGCGGTACACAGCACCAAACCAATTCCGAGCCAGACCGCCTGGCGGCGAATAAAAAAATAAACGTCGCCGTGTTTGTTTTGCGCAAATGCGCTCGTGCTAAAAAGCATCACGATCCCGATGACGAGCATGGCCAGCACGGCGAGAAACAAAATGTAGGCGCTCTTCCGATGCATGATTAGATCGACATCTCGCCTCCAACATTCATTCGCGTGTCTTTGATGTTTTCACCGACCTGTTTGGGATGAGCAGTTTTTGGCCTACGCGCAGTTTGCGCGGGTCCTCGATATGGTTGAGCGCGATCAGCTCGTCGTAGGAGACTTTGAACTTGCGGGCGATCGTGACGGGATTGTCACCAACCGCGACCCTGTAGGTTTTATATGACCCGTCATCAACCGTGTCTGAAGCGGGCAGCGCGCGTTTAACGTGGGCGGCGGAAAGTGGCGAAGGAGCCGTGGTTGTGTTTGCCGGTCCGGTCGGCGGAACTCCGACATACGCCGGCCTGGCGGTTGCGGCTTGGCGAGTCTTGATCGCGTTGAAAGCGATGATGCCCGAGACCGCCACGACGTGCAGAAGCAGCACGATGAGCAGCGCGCGCGACAACTTCATGTTCGGCTCGGAAAGCTCCTCGTACTCGGCGGTGGCCGCCCGCATCGAGCGGCGGCTGGCCGTGGCGCGCAGTTTCTTGCCGCGGCCTCGCCCTTTCCGTTTCGGGAAGTGAAATTGCGGAAACTTCATTTGGGCAGCGCCTGGACGAGAGCGCGAAACTGATCGCCGCGATCGGCGTAGCTTTTGAACATGTCGAAAGAAGAGGTGCCGGGAGAAAAGAGGACAACCTCGCCCACTTTGGCCCGGGCATGTGCGCGTTCCACCGCGTCGGCCAGCGAGTGCGCGATCTCCGCCTCGACCGCGCCGCTCCAATCGCGCGCGATGCGTTCGGCCATTTCGCCGATCAGGATTGTCGATCTAACTTTTTCTTTCACCAACGGGCGGAGCGGTTCGAACGTGAACCCTTTGTCCTTGCCCCCGGCGATGAGAACGACCGGTTTCTCCTGCGCGAGCAGCGCTTTTTCCACGGCGTCGAGGTTTGTCGCTTTCGAATCATTGACGTAATCGACGCCTGCGATTTCGCGCACGAATTCGCAACGGTGTGGGCGCGGTTCGTAAGCGCACAGGGGCGGCACCATTTGTTCGAAGGTAAGACCGCGCGCCATGCCGGCGGCCAGTGTGGCCATCACGTTTTCGACATTGTGCGAACCGCGCAGCTTCATCTCCGCGGGCCGCAGGACCGGCTTGCCCTCATAAACGATCGCGCCTTCGGCCAATCGGAAATCGGCGCGATGAGTGTACGCGCTGAAAGTGATCCGGCGGGCCGCGAGCCTGGGAAAATTGTCGAGCGCGTTGACGATCGCGACGTCGTCTTGGGTCTGGTTGTCGAACACGCGCAGCTTGGCCGCGCGATATTCGGCGACCGAACGATAGCGATCGAGATGGTCGGGGGCGAAGTTGAGCCAGAGAGCGACGCCGGGGTGAAAGGTTTGGATTGTCTCCAATTGGAAAGAGCTCACTTCCACGGTGAGCACGTCGAAGGGCTGCCCTTCCCGGGCAACTTCACAGAGCGGTTTGCCAATGTTGCCGCAGGCGATCGTGCGCTGGCCGCAAACATTCAACATCTGCGCGAGCAACTCGGTCGTGGTCGTCTTGCCGTTGGTCCCGGTGATGGCGACAACCGGAAGATCGATCGAGCGCCAACCGAGCTCGAGCTCGCCGATGATGTCGATCTTGAGCTCCACGAAATTCCTCACCAACGCTGAACTGGGATCGATCCCCGGACTCAAAACGGCGAGCGCGAAACTTGACCGGTTTAACCGGTCAAGTTCGCCGGCGTCCGCGCCGCAGATCACGCGGATGCCGCGCGTGCGCAAATTGTCGAGGCTGGATTTGAGCAGGTTTTTCTCCGCGGCGTCATCGAGCACCGTCACCTCGGCGCCTTCGCTTTTGAGAAGAAGCGCGGCCGCCGTGCCGCTCAAACCGGCCCCGAGCACCGCCACACGCTGGTTTTCGTAACGCAAATCCTTACCTCAGTTTGAGAGTGGCCAGCCCGAGCAAGGCGCAGATCCCCGACAAGATCCAGAACCGCACGATCACGGTGTTCTCTTTCCAGCCGACCAGTTCGAAATGATGATGGAGCGGCGACATGGCAAAAATCCGGCGCCCGGTGAGCTTGAAGCTGAGCACCTGGACGATCACGGAAACGGCTTCAATCACGAAAACGCCGCCCACGACGATGAGAAGCAGTTCCTGTTTGCAGCAGATCGCGACCACGCCAATAAGACCGCCGATGGCGAGCGAGCCGGTGTCGCCCATGAAAACCTGGGCGGGATAACAATTGAACCAGAGAAAACCGAACCCCGCGCCGATCAACGCGGTGCAGACCACCGTCAGCTCGGCCGTAAAAGGATAAAATGGGACCTGGAGATATTCGGCGATGCGAAAATTTCCAGCCACATAAGAAAGCACGGCATAGGCGAGCGCGACCGTGACCGTGCAACCGGCGGCCAAGCCGTCGAGGCCGTCGGTCAGGTTAACCGCGTTGGACGCGCCGACGATCACGAGCGCAAAAAAGACGACGGTGAACCAGCTCATATTGTCGATCACGGCCGACTTCACGAATGGGACGTAAAGGGAGCGCGCCTGGATTTCGAGCAGCGGACTGGTGAGAAAAACGGCCGTGATAATGGCGGCGAGAACTATCTGGAAGAGCAGCTTGTGACGGGCGCTGACGCCGGCGGATTTTTTCTTGGTGACCTTGAGGTAATCGTCGGCGAACCCAAGCGCGCCGAGATAAACCATCGCAAATAAGGCCAGCCAGACGAAACGATTGTCCAGGCGCGTCCAGAGCACACTGGAGATGAAGACGGCGCCGATGATGAGCACTCCACCCATGGTGGGCGTGCCCTGTTTGCCGCCGTGCAATTCGGCCAGACGATGCACTTCCGCGGCGAGCCGGATCGGCTGACCCAACTTCAGCGCCGTCAATTTGCGAATGACGAACCGGCCGAAGACGACCGAAATCAAAAAGGCCGTCACCGCCGCGGCGACAGCGCGAAAGGTGACGTAAAAGAAAACGTTGAAGCCAAAGAAGTATTCGCTGAGGCGATGGAGGTAGTACATCATGACGCTACCCTCTCGGCCGGCTGGCGTTTGGCGAACTCCTCGAGCACGAGCTCGGTGCGCGCGGCGCGGCTGCCCTTGATCAGCACCAGATCGCCCGGCGCGACGATCTCCTGCAAAATCTCGACGGCTTCGGCGGTCGATCCCACCGCGGCCGTATTGGCCAAACCGGCTGCGCGCGCGGCTTCGGCGATAGCCGCCGCAGCCGGGCCAACACTAATCAAATGATCGATTTGAAATTCGGCGGCGGCGTCGCCGACTTCGCGATGGCCGCGCGCGGATTCTTCTCCGAGCTCGCGCATTTCCCCCAGGACAGCGATGCGTTTTCCATCGGTATGGAGCTCGACCAACGTGCGCAACGCCGCTTTCATTGAATCGGGATTGGCGTTGTAACTGTCGTCGACGAACTGCACGCCGTGGACCGTTTTGATCTGCAAACGCGCCCTCGTCAGCGGAGTCGAAGCAAGACCGGCCGCGCCTTCTTCGAGGGACACACCAAAAACGCGGCCCGCGGCGACAGCGAGAATGGCGTTTTGCACCATGTGCAACCCCGGGACCGGCAAATGCGCGCGGCAGCGGTGCGCCCCTTCCAGGATCGTAAATTCCGAACCCTCGGCGCTCTGGCTGATGTCGCCGGCGCGAATGGAGCCCCGGTTGATACCGGCGAAAATAACTTTTGCGCGGGTGCGCTGCGCGATGCTTTCACTGAAACTGTCGTCGGCGTTCAAAATCACCGCGCCTTCGGGCGCGACCGCTTCGGCGAGCGCGCCTTTCTCCTGGGCAATGGCGTCGCGCGAACCCATGAATTCGATGTGGGCGACGCCGATGTTGGTAATGATGGCCGCGTTCGGCGCGGCGATTTTAGCAAGAACGGCGACCTCCCCGGGATGATTCATTCCGATTTCCCACACGGCCACCTGATCCTCCGACGTGGCCTCCAGGATCGTGCGCGGCAGGCCAACGTGGTTGTTGAAATTGCCTTCGGTTTTGGCGACCCGATATTTGCGACCCAGCACCGCGGCGGCGAAATCCTTGGTGCTTGTTTTGCCGTTGCTGCCGGTGATGCAAAGGACGCGCAGCGCAAGCGAGCGGCGATACCGGGCGGCCAGAGTTTGATAGGCCAGGAGCGTGTCGGTGGTGCGAATGACGGCAAATTGAGGTGGCGTTTGTCCGTTCCATCCGGAATCGACAATTGCGCCGACGGCGCCATTCTTCGCGGTCTGTTCGACAAACTTGTGCCCGTCGAAATTTTCGCCGCGTAACGCGACAAACAGCTCGCCGGCTTTGATCGTGCGCGAGTCGGTGCTGATTTTATCGATGAGGTGCTGGCCGTTGCCGCGCTCCAACCGCGCACCCGCAAGATCGACAATCTGCAAGATCGACAACTTGTTCATCAGAACTCGACCGGGTGATTCTCGATCGCCCGGCGCGCCACCTGGATATCATCGAACGGAATCGTGCGGTCGGCGAATTCCTGGTAAGCCTCGTGGCCTTTGCCCGCGATGAGAACGAGATCGCGCGGCCGGGCAAGATCGATCGCGCGCGCGATGGCTTCCGCGCGGTCGACAACTTTCTCGTAGTTATTGAGGCGAAAACCTTTTTCGGTGTCGGCGATGATCGCGTCCGGATCTTCCTTGCGCGGATTATCGGAGGTCACGATGGCGTAATCGGCGTTGCGCTCGACGACCTCGGCCATGAGCGGGCGTTTTTGCCGGTCGCGGCTGCCGCCGCAACCGAAGACCACGATGAGACGCCGGGGCGCAAGTTCGCGCAAAGTTTTGATGACGTTGAGAAGCGCATCGGGCGTGTGCGCGTAATCGACGAACACTTGAAACTGCCTCTTGGCCGGAACGATCTCGAGACGGCCGGGGACCTGCGGCGATTTGGCCAGGCTTTGCACCGCTTCGCGCAAATCGATCCCGAGAGCGTTGGCAGCGGCGAGTGCAGCCATGGAATTGGCGACGTTGAACCGGCCGATCAACGGCAGGCGGACGAGATAACTTTTGCCGCGGGCATCGAGTTGATAAGAAGTGCCGCCAAATTCCATGCGATAATTGGACGCGCGGAACTCGGCGCGCACGCCCATCCCGTAGGTTACGATTGGAACCTGATCGTCGATCTTGTCGAAGAGCTGCGCGCCATAGCGATCGTCGATGTTCACGACCGCGACGGCCTTTCGTTTTTGCTTTTGGCCGGGCAATTGCGTGAAGAGGCTGGCCTTCGCTTCGAAGTAATTCTCCATCGTGCCGTGAAAATCGAGGTGGTCCTGGGACAGGTTGGTGAACACGGCCACGTCCCATTCGATCCCGCGGGTGCGCTCCTGGGCGAGCGCGTGCGAGGAAACTTCCATCGAGGCGGCGACGCAGTCGGCGTTGGCGATGAGGGCCAGCAACTCCTGCAGGTCAAGCGACTCGGGCGTGGTGCGAGTGGCCGGCAAAACGCGCTCGCCAATCTCGTAGCGCACCGTGCCGATCAAACCGCAGCGCAGACCGGCTTTCTCGCAAATGTGTTTGATGAGAAAAGTGGTGGTCGTTTTTCCATTCGTGCCCGTGACGCCGGCAATCTTGAGGCGTTGTGCAGGATGGCCGTAGAAAGCCGCCGCCACATCGGCGAGGGCGCGGCGGGTGTTTTCGACGACGATGGCGGTGGCGGCGCCGGCCAGCACGGTTGACTCGGGCTGTTCGGTGACAATTACCGAGGCGCCTTTCTCGACGGCCTGTCCGACGAACTGATGCCCGTCGGCGCGTTCACCGCGCAGCGCCACAAACATGCCGTTCCTTTGCACTCGCCGCGAGTCATACGCGATGCTTTCCACCGCGCGATCACGGCGCCCGACGAGCTGACGCACCGCGGTGGCGCCGAGAAGCGTTTCAAGCTGCATGCAAGTTCAGCGGGCCGGCGCAAGGCGCTCAATGGGTCGAAGCATTGCTCACGGCAACTCGTCGCACCGGAAGCGCCTTGCGAATTTCCAATTGCGGCTGGAGATCAAGATAACGGGCCGCTTGCTCGGCGATACGGGAAAAAATCGGTCCGGCGACGAGGCCGCCGTAATTGAGTTCCGGCTTGGTCGTTTGCGCGTCGTCGAGCACGACGAGACCGACAAACTCGGGATGATCGGCCGGCAAATAACCGCTGAAGGAGACGACATACTTCCCTTTGTCGTAGCCACCACCGGCATCGACCTTTTGCGCCGTGCCGGTTTTACCGGCGATGGTAAAACCGGGAACGGCGGCCGCTGCGGCGGTGCCGCGATCGCTCACGACACCGCGCAGCGCATCACCTATCTGTCTGGCCGTCTGGGGAGAAATTACCTCGCGCACCACCATCGGCGAAAGCGTGCTCACGTTTTTGCCGCCGGCGGTGCTGATCGATTTGACGATGCGCGGCATGACGAGCTTGCCGCCATTCGCGATCACCGCCATGGCCAGCGTCATTTGCAGCGGTGTTACCCCGATCTCGTGCCCCATAGGCAGACGAGTGATGGAAATTTTGCTCCAGGACTGCGGAGAACGAAGTAAACCGCCGATTTCACCCGGCAGCTCGATCCCGGTGCGCTCGCCGAAGCCGAAGCGCCGGATGTACTCGTAGAATTTTTGTTCGCCCACACTGAGGGCAAGCTTGGCCGCGCCGATGTTGCTGGACTTGATGAGAATGTCCTTCACGCTGAGATCGGCGAAGGCGCGGTGATCGTGCAACACAGTACCGCCGAAATTCCACGAGCCATTCTCGCAAAAGACAGTCGAGCCGGGGCCGAGCTTGCGTTCGTTCAATGCCGCGGCCGCCGCCACGATCTTGAAGGTCGAACCGGGCTCCATCATGTCGGCGACGGCGCGATTTTTCATTTGCTCCGGCGCGACGTCGGAGCGGCGGTTGAGATCAAAGTGCGGCCGGTTCGCCATGGCGAGGATCTCGCCGGTTTGCGGTCGCATCAAAATGACCGTGACCTTGCGCGGCGCGTATTCGCGCACGGCGGCGGCGATTTCCTTCTCCACGATGCTCTGCAAATGCAGATCGATGGTGAGATGAACTTGATAGCCGTCCCGCGCGGCGCGCTCCTGACCGCGATAAAGAACGATTTCCTGTCCGGCGCGATTATGCTCCACATAGCGATAGCCATCCTCGCCGTGCAGATATTCCTCGAGGGAAGCCTCCACCCCGGCCACGCCCCGATTGTCGAAATCGGTGAACCCGATGACGTGACAAAGCATTGAGCCGTTCGGGTAAACGCGGGCGGCGTCGTGCTCGAAGTAGATGCCGCGCAGATTTTGCACGCGCAATTTCTCGCGCAGCCCGGCAGCGAGCGCTTCTGGCACGTCGCGCTGGATGACAATGTAGCGCCGATCGGAATGAAGTTTTTCCGATAGCTCGGCGGCCGAAAGCTTCAGCTCGCCGCTGAGAAGATCGACAATCGCCTCGACATTGTTCAGGTGAGTGGCATCGGCCACGACCGTCTCGACCGGAACATTGTGGGCGAGGATTTCGTTGTTGGCGTCGAAGATCACGCCGCGCTCGGCGCGAATAACTTGCTTATTGACGTTTTTTTGGGCGGCGAGTCCGGCGTACTGGTCGTGTTTGATCAACTGCAGGTAGACGAGCCGGAAAGAAAAAAGACTGAAAAGCGCGATAAAAAAAAGGCCCACCAGAACGCAGCGAAGACGAGAGGTCCACTTCATTTGCCCGGCCGCTCGTTAATCACAGGTTGAATGCGCGACTGCTCCTGGCGCTCAGCCGGCAGGGTCAGTCGCACGATGTTGCGCTCGGGAATCGGGACCAGTTGCAAATAGCCTTCCTTGACGCGCCGCTCCAACGCCAGCCGGGAACTGAGCGCGGCGATCTGACCGGCGGCCACGTCGCTTTGTGTCCGTAACGCCCCCAGCTCGTTCTCGAGCGCTTTCTTGCGCTGCCCGAGGTGATAGAGCTGCACCGTCAGATAAACGTAGCTCAGCCCGGTCAGCGCCAGGAACACAGTCAGCACCACCCACCGGGCCAGGGCCGGCGCGTTCACCGTGTTCCAATTTTTTCGACGCGACCGGTTCATGCGATCTTTTCTGCGACCCGCAGTTTGGCGCTGCGCGAGCGCGGGTTCAGCCGCTGCTCGTCTCCGCCCGGAACCACCGGACTGGGTGTAATCAATGCGAGGTCGTGCTCCGGATTGGGCCGCGGCTCGGGCCATTCGGGTCGATCGAGCCATTCGCGGCTGCGCTCACGGAAAAAGTTCTTCACCAACCGGTCCTCGAGCGAGTGAAAGGTGATCACGGCAATGCGCGCACCGGCTTCGAGGCGGGCGGTCAAATTGCGCAGCCCGTCGGCCAGCGCGCCGAGTTCATCGTTCACTTCCATCCGAAGCGCTTGAAACGCCTGAGTGGCGGGGTGGCGCCGCCCATGCCGGCTCACCACGCGCTCGATCGTGCGCGCCAGGGGAAGCGTCTCCCGAAACGGCGCGGTCTTTCGAACTTTTACGATCAAACTGGCGATGCGGCGCGCCGCCGGTTCCTCGCCCAGGTCGCGGAACAAACGGGTCAGCTCTTCCTCGCTGTAATTGTTGACGATGTCCGCCGCGGTCGTGATCTGGTGCCACGGGTCCATGCGCATGTCGAGCGGGCCATTGCGCATCACGCTGAAGCCGCGTTGCGCGTTTTCGAGCTGACGCGAGGAAACTCCCAGGTCGAGAAGTGCGCCGCCGATTTTAGCGATGCCGAGCTCATCCAGCACCTGGCCGGCGTAACGAAAGTTCACCTGCCGAAAGGTGACGCGCCGGCCGAAGCGCGAGAGTTTGTCGCTCGCCTCGGCGATTGCGTCGGCATCCTGGTCCAGAGCCACGACGTCGGCGCCGGCAGCCAGGATCGCTTCGGTATGCCCGCCGCCGCCGCAGGTGCCATCGACCACGAGCGAGCCGGCCCTGGGCGCGAGCAGCTCGATCACTTCAGTCGCAAGAACCGGGCGATGATAAGTGAAATGCTCCATCTCGTGCGCCTCCTCTTCCAACGCCGGTCCGGTGGCGAACCAGACCGGGCGATCAAATAACAACGCGTTCATGTCGATCTTGCTTACAACCCGATCACATTCGCCACGTGCTGATACGTCGCGGCTTCCTCCTCGTGCGCTTTCTTCCAACGCTGCAAATTCCAAATCTCAAAACGCCCGCGACCTCCCACGAGAGCGACTTCGCCTTTGAGGCCGAGTGTGCGACAAAGCTCATCCGGCAGGACGAGCCGGCCCTGCCGATCGGCCGCGGCGTGTTGCGCGCGCGAATGCAATTGCCGCAAAAAAACGCGACGGTCGCGCGCGGAAATATTTGCCTCGGACTCGGCGGCCGAACTCATGCGCGCGAACTCCTCCGGCGACATGGCGAGCAGAAATTGATGGGTCGCCTCTGGTAGAAGAATGAATTCTTCGGCTTCGCCGCGGCGCCAGCGCGACGGGATGGTGATACGGTTTTTCTCGTCGATGAGATGCCGAAATACGCCGGCGTAGAAGGCTTTGGTTGGAGAAGGCGAAGGCATACGCGGGTGGCTGCTCGTTCCATTCTAACCCACTTTCCTCCACTTTTAACCACCTTCCGTGCCAAGCGTCAATAAAAATTCATCCCTCCTTCTTTGCAGCCTTTCCCTTCGCCCGCTAAGCTCTGCCCGCATCGCCATGAACCGACCGCTAAGATCGACAATTACCTCCACGGCATTGTGGCTCGCTCTCGCCGCCGCCGGCCCCAGCCAAACTGCCGAGCAAAGCGACAGCGGAACGGTGCGCGTCACGGTCGCGATCAATCAGGACGGCTCACGCACGGTTTACAAGTTTGATGATGCCCAACACAAAGCAATCGCCACGACAACGGGCGAAGACGGCAAGCTGCGCGAGAAAATCCATTACCAACTCGATGAGGCGAGCCGTTTTTCGAGCGCGTCGATTTTCGGACCGGACGGCAAATTGCGCTTCAAGAGCCGCTATCAGTATGACAACGCCGGGCGCATGCAGGAGGAGGTGCAGACCGACGCGAACGACGCCGTCCTGCACAAGATCGTCTACAGTTATAGTGAGGCCGGCAAGCCCACCGGCTATTCGGTGTTCGACGCCAACGGCAAATTAATCAATCGCGTCACGCCCATTAGCGCGCTTCCCGCTGCCGTGGCTCCGAGTCCGGCGAAAAAGGCCGGGCGTCGCTAAAACACAGCGGGCCGGGCGCTTGCCAGGATCGAGAAAAGAGACTACAAAAACAAACCCCCATGATCGATTATCTCCAGAAGGGCGGCCTGCTCATGTGGCCCATCCTGGCCTGCAGCATCGTGGCAATCGCCGTTTTTGCCGAGCGACTGTTTTATTTTCATCGCGCCACGATTCATGTCGGCGAATTTTTGAAAGGTTTGTCGAACCTGATCCAGCGTCGCAATTTCGCCGAGGCCCTGCACGAATCGGCCGGGACGCCGGGACCGGTCGCGCGGGTAATTCATGCCGCGATCATTCGGCACGACGCCCCGCGGTCGGAGCTGCGCGAGATCGTGCAGGAGGCCGGCCAACTCGAGGTGCCCAAACTGGAACGGTTTCTCGGGGTGCTCGCGACGCTGGCATTTCTGGCGCCGTTGCTCGGTTTGCTCGGCACAGTGGTGGGAATGATCGATGCGTTCGGGACGATTTCGGCGCACGGCGGTTATGCGACCGTGACTGAGCTCTCCAGCGGGATTTACAAGAGTTTGCTCACGACGGCGGCCGGGCTGGTGGTAGCGACGCCCACCTTCGTTGCCTACAGTTATCTTTCGTCGCGGGTCAACGCGATGCTGCACGAGATGGAACGCGCCGGCATCGAAATCGTGCATCTGCTCAGCGAAAGTCGTCCGCTGGGAGGGATCATCAGTTTTCAACAGCCGGGCGAACAGAGCGGACCAGAAGCGCGGGCCGACCGTTAGATCGACAACCCGTCGCGCCCGGCGATGAAGCTCCACCGCACGAAGGAATATTACTTCGGCTGGCTCGTGATCGTTCCGCTGCTCGACGTTGTTTTCCTGCTCGTTTTTTTTCTGCTCCTGAGCTCGAACTTTATCCTGCAGCCGGGCATCGCCATTTCGATGCCGTTTTCCCGTTTCACGCTCGGCCCGCAACTCAACCAGCAAATCATCAGCATTACCGGCGGGGCGGCGCCGGCGATCTATTTTCGCGATCAAAAAGTCACGTTGGAACAGCTCGGGCCGTTGCTGGATAAGGTGCGAACGCAGAATGGCTCGATTGTCATTCGCGCCGACAGGTTCACTCCCTACGAAATGGTGGTCGAGGTGGCCAATACCGCGCTCGAGCGCGGCATTGCCTCGGTCGCGCTCGCCACCAGCGCGGCGCCATGAGGCCGTCGGTCGCCGCGCCTGAAACCACGCCCCTTATTTTCAACTGGGGAGCGCCGCGCCAACGCCGACGCGCGCTGGTCGGTTTTTTGCTTTTGTCGCTGATCGCACATGCGTCCTGTTTTTACCTTTTCCAAATCGTCTACCCTCCCACGATCGCACTCTTGCCGCCGCCGGCGCATGTCAGTGTGATCTCGCCGCGTTCGGAGGAAGGACGGACTTTGCTGCGCTGGATCGATGCCGAAGATCCCGCGCTGGCGTTTGCGACGCAGCGCGCGCCGGAAACGCGATTGCGCGCCCTCCCGAAGACAAGTCACGTCCCATCTTACCTGCGGAATCCTCCAGTCCTGAAAGAGCTGCCCCCGCCGATTGTCGATCTTCGCGCGCCCAGTTCACAGCCACCCGGTCTGGTGCCCGTCCCGCGCGAAAGCCCGCCGGAATTGGGGCCGACCCCGACGACCGTTTCGTTTTCAGACGAGCTCGAAGGCTTCGGGGCTGCGAACCTGCCGCCGCCAAATTTTCGCGCTTCGCGTAACGAACCGCCGGAAGCGATACGATTTCGCGTGGCGGTTGGTCCGCGCGGGGACATTCGCTATTGCTTTGCGCTCAATTCGTCCGGGGACAGCGCCCTGGACGATCAAGCCCGGCGCTATCTCGCGCAGTGTCGATTCGCCGCAAGATCGACAATCGCCGAGCAGGGCAATGCCGCGCTTGCCTGGGGAGTGGCGACCGTCGAATGGGGCAATGACGTCGCCATGCCGAACGCGGTCTCGAACAAGGCGGGCGCGCCGTGATCCGGGTCAGTCTCACGGCGCTGGTCACAATTTACCTGCTGCTTTTTCTTGCGGCGGTTTTTCTCTTCTGGATAGTGGGAGAGTGGAACCGCGGGCGGCGCGAACGCCGGGCGCTCGAGCATCGCGTGCGTTGCGTGATGTGCGCGTTCGAATTTGAAGATCGCACCGACGCTCTGCTTCCCCGGTGTCCGCGCTGCGGAAGTTTGAACGAACGATATAAGTTGGATCGAATTTAAAAATGGGAATGTGGATCGGGCGTAACCGCAAAGCGCGGGTCACCTATGGCTTTGACGAAATCGCGCTCGTGCCCGGACGGGTGACAATCAACCCGAACGAGGTCGACATCACCTTTCGTTTACCGCGAAAAAATTCCGAGCCGCTGGAATTGAAAATCCCGATCCTGGCCAGCGCCATGGATGGAGTTGTCGATGTTCGCTTCGCCGTGGCCATGAGCAAACTGGGCGGTCTGGCCGTGCTGAATCTCGAAGGCGTGCAGACCCGCTACAAAAATCCGCAGGAGGTGCTGCAAAAAATTGTCGAGACCGACAAGTCGGAGATCACGGCGCTGCTCCAGAAGATTTACCAGGAACCGGTGCAGGAGGACCTGATCGCCGCGCGCATTCGCCAGATCAAGGATGGCGGCGCACTCGCTGCCGTGAGTTGCATTCCGCAACGCGCCGCCGCCTTCGGTAAGCTCGCCGAAGAAGCCGGCGCGGACGTTTTTGTCGTCCAAAGCACGGTCTCGACCGTGCGCCACATTTCCTCGGAGTACAAGTCGCTCGACCTGGCGAAACTTTGTTCCGAGCTGCGCATCCCGGTGATCGTGGGGAACGCCGTCGGTTACGAAGTGACATTTGAGATCATGGAATGCGGACCCGCCGCGGTGTTGATCGGTGTCGGGCCGGGCGCGGCTTGCACTTCGCGCGGCGTCCTCGGCCTTGGTGTGCCGCAGGTCACGGCCACGGTCGATTGCGCGGCGGCGCGGGACGCATATTTCAAGAAAACCGCGCGCTACGTCCCGATCATTACCGACGGCGGCATGAGCAACGGCGGCGATGTTTGCAAAGCGCTTGCCTGCGGCGCGGACGCGGTGATGGTGGGAAGCGCCTTCGCCAAAACCGAGGAAGCGCCGGGCGGCGGTTACCATTGGGGAATGGCCACGCCGCATGTCAATCTGCCCCGCGGCACCCGCATCAAAGTAGGCGTGACCGGTTCGCTCAAACAAATTCTCTTCGGACCCGCGGAAGTGGACGATGGCAGCCAAAACCTGGTCGGCGCGATTACGACCTGCATGGGCAACGTGGGCGCGCGCGATATCGCCGAGTTTCAGCAGACCGAGATCATCATTGCGCCCTCGATCCGCACCGAAGGTAAACTTTTCCAAACCATCCAAAGCGTTGGCATGGGAACACGGTGAAAGGGAAGTGATGAGTGACAAGTGGCGAGTGACGAGTTAATTCTCTGCGCTCGCCTGCTGCCTCGCCACTCGTCACCCGTCACTCGTCACTGTTTTTATGAATAATCGCAGAGTCGTTATCACCGGCATGGGCGTGGTCACGCCGATTGGCAACGACATCGAGACGTTTTGGTCGAACCTGAAGAACGGCGTCAGCGGCATCCGACGCATCGAGGCGTTCGACACGACGGAGCACGACTGCAAAATCGCCGGCGAAGTGCGCGGGTTCGAACCGAAGCGCTTCTTTAAAAACCCGAAAGACCTTCGCCGGACCGACCGCTTCACCCATCTGGCGATGGGCGCAGCCAGAATGGCGCTGGACGATAGCGGCGTCGATTTGGAAAAAGTCCGGCGCGACCGTTTCGGCGTGATCGTGAGCAGCGGGATCGGCGGACTCAAAACCCTCGAGGAACAGTACCGGATTTTGCTCACCAAAGGGCCGTCGCGAAACTCGCCGTTCACCATTCCCATGTTGATCAGCAACATGGCCAGCGGGTTGATCTCGATGGAATTTGGCCTGCAGGGCCCGAACCTCTGCATCGTCACCGCGTGCGCGACCTCCAACAACGCGATCGGGGAATCGTGGCGCACAATTAAATTTGGCGATGCCGATATTTTCCTCGCCGGCGGTTCCGAAGCCGCCATCGTGCCGATCGGCCTCGCCGGGTTCGCTGCCATGAAAGCGCTCAGTTTACGCAATGACGAACCCGAGCGCGCCTCCCGTCCATTCGATCGCGACCGCGACGGTTTCGTGATGAGCGAAGGCGCCGGCGTGATGGTGGTTGAAGAACTCGAACACGCCAAAGCCCGCGGCGCAAAAATTTATTGCGAGGTCACCGGCTACGGCCTGACCGCCGACGCCTATCACATGACGGCGCCGCCCGAGGACGGCGAAGGCGCCGCGCGCGCGATGCGGCTCGCCCTCGAGCATGCGAGGGTTTCGACGTCCGACGTCGATTACATCAACGCCCACGCCACCTCCACCGGTCTGGGCGACATCAGCGAGACGCGCGCGATCAAAACCGTGTTTGGCGAGCGCGCCAGGGAAGTGCCGATCAGCGCCACCAAATCAATGACCGGCCACTTGCTCGGCGGCGCCGGCGCCGTCGAGATGGCCATCTGCGCCCTGTCGATTCGCGATTCAGTCATCCCGCCCACGATCAATCTCGAAAACCCCGATCCCGAGTGCGACCTCGATTACACCCCAAACGCGGCGAAGGAAAAAAGCGTCCGCGTCGCCCTCAACAATTCCTTCGGCTTCGGCGGCCACAACGCCACGCTGGTGGCGACCGCGTTCGAAAACTGATTGTCGATCTTACCGATCGACGAAAGCGGGGGCGGCGGCGATGTCGGCGGCGGTGAAGGAGAGATTGTGGGTGGTGCGGCGGAGCGATTTGAGGATCGCGGCGATGCGTTGGGCGGCGCTGGTGGCGTAGAAGCGGACCAGGCCGACCGTCGTGTTGATGCCGAAGACGGTGATCATGATCGTGTCGTCGTCGACCGAATTCATAAACATGTGGCTGCCGTTGCCCTGATGATAGAGCGCGTTGAATTCGAGCTCGCCAATGCGGCGGGCGAGCTCGCGGGTCGCGGCAAAGGACCCGGCGGCGAGCGCGGCGATGATCGTCACGTCCATCGCGTTCATGTCGCCGGATTGGGAGATGACATTGCCGCCGCGATCGATCACGACCGTCAGCTCCGATTCGGTTTTCTTTAGAAAATCCTCGAGCACGGCGTCGAGGGTGGCGACGTCTTCAATGGTCAGGACCGGGATCGGGTTCATACCGGCGCGCTCTGTTTTTGCGACACAGCCGGCTCGGCCGGAATGGCGACCGGCGGTGGCGGACCTTGCGGCACGTCCTTTTGTTTGCTGAATTTGTGCAGCAGTATTTGCGAGACGGCGTTCAAGGCGGCAAAAACGTTCTGGCCCGAGCTGGAGATGACCTCGAAGCTTTGCAGGCGTTTCCGGCGATTGTTCAACACGTACTCCATGTAATTGATCGGCGCGATGTTCGGCAGGTCGCGCTTGTTGTATTCGAGCACGAGGGGCACGTCGTCGACCGACATCCCCTGCTGCGCCAGGTTGTCGCCGAGATTTTTAAAGCTCTCGACGTTCTCCTCCATTTTTTCCCATTGCGAATCGGCCACGAAAACGACGCCGTCGACGCTGCGCAGGACGAGCTGGCGAGTGGCGTTGTAAATGACCTGGCCGGGGACGGTATAAAGCTGGAACTTGGTGACGAAGCCTTTGATGACGACGGCGTTGAGCGGCAGAAAATCGAAAAACAACGTCCGATCGGACGCAGTGGCGAGCGAGATGAGATCGCCGCGGTTCTGCGGATTAATGCGCTGATGAATGTAGGCGAGGTTGGTCGTCTTGCCGCAGAGCGCGGGCCCGTAATAAACAATCTTAAACTGGATCTCGCGGCTGGCGTAATTAATGATCGACATGGTTCGGTTCGGAATAGGTGGGTGACAATTGCTCGATCATGGCGACGAGCTCATCGCGGGTTTCAGCCGGCAGTTCGCCGGCGGCGTGCAAGACAGCGAGCAAAATATTGCCGCGCATGACGAAGGTGAGCGGCGCGTTGGACGTATGCAGGGTCAGCGCTTTGAGCGCGCCGAGTTTGGTTTCGCCAAGGTGCTTGTCGATCTTTTGCAGGAGTGATGGCGCCATTGCGCAAACACCGTCGGCCCCGAGCTCGGCCGGAAGTTTTCCTTCCAAGGCCAGACCATCGGTAAAGGCAATGGCGCACGCCGCCACGCCGGGAAGCGCGTTCGCGCGCGCGATGACCGTGCGCGCGTCCAATTTCTCGGCCGGCTTGGTTTCGGCTTTTTCGGCAGCCGGCGCGGGCGCGCTCACTTCGTCGGCGGTTTTGCTCGGCGGCGCCGCGGCAGCTTGAAAACGTTTCGCGTCTTCAGCTGCTTTGATCGAGAACGGAGTTTCAAAATTCTCGCCAACCTCGACTGCTTCCTGGTCCGCGCGTATCCGCAGGAAATCGGCCGGCAGGCTTTTGAGGATTTCCTGCAGCGGCAACACCACCGGCGTTTCCACCGGATCGATCTTAAGCAGCGAACGATAATTTTCCGGCATCGCGTTTTGCAGGACGCGCGGCGCGACCACGACGCGGCCACTGGCGAGCTGGGGTTCAATCAGCGACAGAGGCAGTGAGACCCTGGCGTCATCGGGCACGCCGGCGGGACTTCCGTTCAATTGAAACGCCGGCAGCTCGTGGAGGACGGCCTGAAGCGAGAGCGCAACCTTGGGCTGGTCTTCTTTTGACGCCGTGGCCGGTTTCGCCGCGGGCGCAGCCTCTTCGCGCGGTTCCGTGCCGGGTATCCGAATAAACTTCGGCCGAATGTCCTCCGATGGCGCGGTGACGCGAAATGGCCCCCTCGGCGGGACCACCGGCATGGGTGGAGGCGAAACGTTTGGAACGGGTGGCCCGCTTAAGGCTGGAACTATCTCAGAGGCGGGCGCACCCGTCCCGTTCGGTGGAAGATCGATGGAAATTTTTGGTCGCGGGGGCGGCGCGCTGGAAGGGCGCGGCGCGGCATCTCTTTTCACGGGCGCAGGATCAACCAGCGAGATAGCAGGCCGCGGCGCGCGTGGCTTGATCGTCTCACTCACGCTCGCTTCGGGCTGGGCGGCGGCAAGCGTTTTGGCGGTCGCGGGTTCAACGCGGACCGGAGGCAGGGGCGAAGTTTGCAGCGGTTCGATCGTTGTGCCGAAGCGCTCGGTGTCCTCCAGCGTGACCTGCAGAATTGGGGTCTCGACCTGGGGCACGATCTCGTCACGGACCTGGTCCCCGCGCACTTGGAGATTCATAAACTGAGTCAAAACTTTTCCGAATGGCAAAGAAACGACGGCGGGATCGTTCGCCGCCGGCCGGTGCACGAAAATTTCCGGTGCCTGCTCGTAGAGACTGGCCAGCGAAACAGTCGGTCTGCCTTCGGCCATTCCTTTTTCGATCTCCGAGGCGCGTAGAAGGATGTTGCGCTCGGCATCGAAAGCGTCGGCGGATTTGACGTAGCCGACGGGCAATTGATCGAGGAGGTCGCCGAGGCGAATCGCAATCGAGCGATCAGTTACCGGTTCGGGGCCGAACGAAACCGACGACGCGGATTGGCGCGGCCGCGCCAAGGATGCCGGGGCCGCGACGCGAGGACGGGCCAGACCTTCCGGGCCCACTTTCGGCGGCGCTACGACATTGGCCGCCAGGCAAAGCGGATCGGACAAAGGAGTCGGCGTGACCTTGCGCGTCATATTCGGCAGGACCGTTTTGCTCAAACGTTCTCCTTCCGGTTTGCTCACGGGGGTTGTCGATCTTGGCGGAGATGGTTCCGTCGGCGAGCTGGAGGGCCAAAATGCGCGCACCTTGTCGCGCAAGCTGAGGTAAAGATCGAGAAACGGCACTTTCATCGCTTAATGGTCTTCCGAGGTTACGCGCCAGATTTCCTCCAGCGTGGTGATGCCTTCGATCGCTTTCTCGATTCCGACGGCGCGCAGCGTCTTCATTCCCTCGGTGATCGCCTGGTTTTTGATCACGGCGGCCGAGGCGCGTTTGATGATTAAACGCCGGATCGCCTCGCTGACCGGAAGCGCTTCCAGAATAGCGACGCGCCCGAGATAGCCCCGGCCTTTGCACCGGTCGCAGCCGGCGCCGTGGTAAAACATAGTGTCTTTTGCCTCGGGCATGCCGAGTCTTTCCAGTGTTTCGGGCTCGGGCACGAATTCTTCGCGGCAATTTGTGCAGATGCGCCGGACGAGCCGTTGCGCGCATGTCATGAGGATGGAACTGGAAATGAGGAACGGCTCGATTCCCATGTCATCGAGGCGGGTGATCGCGCCGGCGGCATCATTGGTGTGCAGGGTGCTGAGCACCTGGTGGCCGGTGAGGGCGGCTTTCACGGCGATGTCGGCGGTCTCGTTGTCGCGAATTTCGCCGACCATCACGATGTCCGGGTCCTGGCGGAGGATGGAGCGCAAAGCGGATGAAAAATCGAGGCCGATGTCGCTGCGCACCGCCACCTGGTTAATACCCATCAGCTCGTACTCGATGGGATCTTCGACGGTGACGATGTTATAGACGGGATTGTTGAGCTCGTGCAAAACGGAGTAGAGCGTGGTGGTCTTGCCTGACCCGGTCGGGCCGGTGACCAGAATCATGCCGTGGGGAGCGTCGATCGCTTTTTTGAATTTGCTCAAGGTGTCCTGGTCCATCCCCATCTGGTCGATGCCGCCGGTGAGCGAGGCTTTGTCGAGAATACGAATGACAATTTTTTCGCCGTGGGCGGTCGGCAAGATCGAGATACGCAGATCGACCTCCTTTCCGGTGACGCGAATGCGAAAACGGCCGTCCTGCGGGAGCCGGCGTTCGGCGATGTTGAGGGCGGCCAGGATTTTGATGCGCGAAGTGATGGCAAGCTGGAGCGCTTTGGGTGGCGATTCAGCCAAAACCAGCTCGCCATCGATGCGGTAACGAAGCTTGAGCGAATTTTGGAATGGCTCGATGTGAATGTCGGACGCCTTTTCCTTCATCGCCTGCACGAGGATGAGGTTGACGATCTTGATGACCGGCGCGTCCTCGCTATCGGCAGCGAGGCGATCGAGGTCGATCTCCTCATGTTTGGCGGCGTGCACTTCCACGTCGCCGGTCTGCACCGCTTCCTCGGCGACTTTCTTGAGCACCTGGCTCATGTTCGCGCTGGAAGTGTGGATGCCGCTGAGGACGTCGTTGACCGCATGCTCGGTCGCGATCATCGGAACGATCTCGAGCTGGACGCGGCGTTTGAGGTCATCGACGGCCAGGACGTTCGTCGGATCGGCCATGGCCACGAAAAGCTTTCCGTCCAGCCGCGCGATCGGGACGAGCTTGTTCGTCTTGGCCATTTCCCGCGGCACCAATGCCATCACCTCATCGGGCACGCGCAGGCGGGCGAGATTAACGGGCGGCGTGTTGAGACAGCGGCCCATGCTAAAGGCCATGTCTTGTTCGGTGACGAACTGGCGATCGGTCAGAATCTTGAGGAGACGGCCGCCTTCGCTCTTCTGGATGCTGACCGCCTCTTCGAGCTGGTTGGGCAACAACAGCCCGTCCTCGATCAGGACATCGGCGATGCGTTCGGCGAAAGATTTGCTTCTCATGTCGCGGAACGCCTAGGCCCGGGTCTCGAGCCGATAAATTGATTGCAGGTTTTTGACGATGGCGGTGGGTCGCGCCAGGTACCAGGACACCATGTAATCGACCGATTGCTGCAGGGCCTCGCGGCCAGTGGAATCAAACGGATTACAACACGCCACCATGACGGTCCGACTGACCAGATCAAAGGGGACGAAAAGCCGGCCGACGGTGAGATAATCGGGCAACATGGGCGCGATCTGCCGATCGATGTCGTAGTATTCGAGCGGGACGTAGGCGAATTTGGTCCGGTCGATCAACGCCGAGAGCACCGACTCCAGGCGCGCGTTGTCATCCTTGCAAAGCTGGTCGAGCAACGAGCTGGCCATGGCCTGACCGCTCAAGTCTTTGTTCAGCCGCGTGATTACTTCCAGCGCGGCATTTACCTCTTCTTCACCGAAGAGTTGCTGCACGATCAAAAATTTCGCGAGATGGTCGTCGCCGCGTTCGTGCAGATTGGCCAGCTTGCCGACTTTGCCGGCGCGGCTGCCGATGTCGATCAAAGAACCGTCGCCCTCATCGGCGGCGCCGTTTTTCGACGCAGCAGAGACGATGGCCTGACCGGAGGCCTGCAGGCGGGTTTCGATTTCACCCAGCATGGCGAGGATGTCGGGGGCGTTTGGCTCCTTTAGGAGAATGGCCTCGCACTCCTGCATGGCGTTGGTGTGCGAGCCGGCGTTGAAATAGGCTTCGGCCAGCCGGCGTGAGACGCGCAGAAACTCGTCCTGGCGGCCGACCTTCTGGTAGGCTTCCTTCAGGATCTCCAGTGACTGGTAATCATCGGGTTGTGTTTGAGTGATCGCCTCAAACATCTCGATGGTCTGGAGAATCTGACTATGTTCGTCGTCCGACAGAGTGTGTTCCAGCACAGGAACACTCTAAAAGCTAGAAACATGCCTCTATGGCGAGGCTCGGCGGCAATTCGCGGGCCAGGCCAGGAAACCCGTGCAGCGATAGCGTTGCCGAGCAGCCGGCGAGCGAATCAGGGCCGCGCGCCCTCCTCAACCAATAGCGGCAGAAACGAGCGCTCTTAAGTCCGGGATTTCTGGGTCTCGAGCAGCCGAATCGCGTCCCGCAACTCCGCCGCGCGCTCGTAAAGTTCGCTGGCGATCGCTTTTTCCATCTCCCGCTGCATCAGCTCGAGCTTCGAGAGAGGACGCTTGGCCCGCACTTCCTGCAGCCATTCCTCCAGAAACGCGACCTCGGAACTTTTCGCCGCCAGCTCGGGGAAATTCGACCGTTGAAAAAACTCCACGATCGCGTCGCGGCCGCGCTCGATCTCGCGCATGGCTTCATTGAACTTTCCGGCCGCGAGAAAGAGCGACGCCTTGGCGCGGGTATTCATCATCAGGACGTAAGGGCGAAACTGCTGCAGGCTCCAGGCCAGCTCTTCACGGCCGCTGTGCGCGACGACAAAATCGAACAGGTCGAGGTTGCGCTGCGTGTCTCGGACCACGCCGGCGAACTCATTGATTTGAAACAAGCTGAGGTAGCGATGGTAATACTGAATCCCTTCCTGCTGGAGCTCAGTGCATTGTTCGGCCGTCAGCTCGAACGGGTCGCCCCGTTGCGCCGCGCGGGCGGCTCGCTGCTGATGATAAGTGAGGAGCGATTCGCAACCATGCGGCCGGGTGCCGTCGGGCCGGCCGGTCAATTCCATCTGCAGCACGCCCAGATCGATTCGCAACTGCAATTTCTCCCGGCCATCCAGGCCGATGATTTTGCGCACCTTGATGGTGCCTGATTCGTGCGGCCAATCTTTCAGCAGCGTATTCAGGTCGAGGCTCATCGCAGATAAAGCATCGAACATTTTGCCTTCGCTTGTCAATAACCGCGCTGATGCCCGGTCGGATGACGAAAAGTCGCGTTCTGCGCCCCTCAAGTCGAAGAGCGCATAGTCGCGCCCGCAATCGGTCTCGAATCAACCCTCGGAACTCGCAGCCCCAATTTGGCCAACACAATCGGTATCGCCGATAAACAGCGAAATCTTATCGCCGCCCGGTTGCCGACGTTGCCGTAGCCATGTTCGTAGTGCTGCGTTGCGGCTCGGGCGACGACGACGACGAGGCTCTGCACGGCAATGTTAAAGGTTTAGATACCACCTCGTTCTCTTCATTCTCCGGACGGAAACCAACCTTCCAGATATCTGCTTCAAACTTGCCGAATTCAGTTGGTGGAGATCGTGCGTCTAGTTGCTGCCATCAGCACATAGATTGCTGAGCTAATTACCGCACTCGGAAGAAGCAGGGTAAAGACAGTGAACGCTAAGACCGTAGCAAAATTGTCTTTCGGCTCCCAGATCGTGTCGAGCCAGCATAAAAGCACATGAACAGCAACTAGAACGCTGGTCCACTCGAGCACGCCGAGCAGAATCGATTGTCTTGTCCATAGTGCAGCACCGGCTGCGGCGGCACGTCCAGCTGCCACAATGCTCACCCACGTGATCCAGATCGGCACAATGTGAAGAGTAATGAAATTTTGAGCGACACCGCTGCTCCGCGAAAGACTTCGCCAAACGACGTCTCCAAACACGAGTAAAATGACGACGCCGAGATCGAGGAGGGCTCGTCTCATGGAGCGAGGTTCCACAGCCGCCCAAGATTCGAATTCCTGAGGCTGTCAAACTGTTTGTTTGGAATCTCAATGCCAGCTAGTATCGAGTTATCGCCGGGGATCGGATGGCCTCCAATCTCTAGAATTTCCGCAGTGAGATCGGCGCAATTATCACTTGGAGGCCATTTGGTATGGTAAGGATCGCGATAGTGTTGATCCCCATACGTTGTCATTGCCAAATCTTCATCAGGTGTTGTTCGGATATGGTACGCTTCATCGTACCGGGTCGATTCAGCTCGATCGTTAATGAAGTCCGCAACTGTGCGGTATGTGCGGAGGACACTGTTTCCATTAGGATCTCCATATGGTCCTGTGCCGTAGCCATTTCGAGAGTAGTAACTCCACCCCGTACTATTGTCGCCAACGAGCACTGCGACGTGGCCGAAACCCAAAACTGCGCTATGGTCTATCAATACAATCGCATCTAGCCCACTAGGGTCGATTAAACCAACCGGATTGTTAGCAACGTATCGATACAGATTCACGCCGCCCTTTTCCTCAATCGGATCGCGGCTAAGCCATCTGCCCAGGTCGGGATCGTAGAAGCGGCGCACTGCCATATCGAGATTGCTTTGCGAATGACGATACAGCGCCGTGAAATTGAAATCGGGCAGTGTCGTGCTGACCACGGTGGTCGATCTTCCCCAGGGATCGTAATCAAATCGAGCAACCAGGGTGCCATTGGCGCGCATCATTTCCCGGATCGAGCCGAGGTGATCACGCGAATAAAAATACTTGATGCCGCCGCTGTGCTGGCCTTGCGGATAGGCGAAGAGGGTGACGGCATCGTTCGCGTCGCGCAACTCGCATTTGTCGTTGCCACACCAGCCGAACTTGCGCGTCGAGGTAATGGAGCCATTCGTCCCCGCCTGCTTGCCGCGAATTGTTCTTCCAGTTGCGATCGCGGCGCGAACTTCGATGTTCGTTGTTAATGGAGCAGGCAATCGCCGCATTCATCCGCTTTCTCGCGGTCGAACGTGGTCTCTCTGCGAATTACCAGCTCTCGACCGAGCGCTCGCTCAGCGATTTCGCCCGTTGGGCCAGGGCCAAACACAAGATCGACAATCCGCGCGAGGTCACGTTGTCGATCTTGTCGGAGTATCTGGCCGAGCGAAAACGGGCCGGCCTCGCGGCGGCCTCGATCAAATTGATCATCGTCGCACTGAAAATTTTTTTCCGTTCCCTCGCTCACAAAGGGGCGGTTGAAAAAGATCCGGCCGAGGCGCTCGCCCTGCCGCGACTCGAACGGTATTTGCCGGAAACGCTCAATGAATTGCAGGTCGAACAATTGATCGAATCGGTCGATCAAAAAGTGCCGCTCGGTTTGCGCGATCGCGCCATGCTCGAATTGCTCTACGCCAGCGGCCTGCGCATTTCCGAGCTGGCCAGCGCGCGCCTGGAAAATTTCAACGCCGAGGAGGGCATCCTGCGCGTCACCGGCAAGGGCAACAAGATGCGGCTGGTCCCGGTGGGCCGCAAGGCGTGCCACGCACTCGCCGCCTATCTTTCCGAAGAGCGACCCAAACTGGTCAAGCGCTGGAGCGGCAGCGAAATTTTACTCTCCGTGCAAGGCCGGAAGCTGACCACCGCGCGCATTTGGCAAATCGTGAAACAAACAGCGCGACACGCCGGTTTGGCGAAGAATGTCTATCCGCATCTGCTGCGGCACAGTTTTGCCACGCACCTGCTCGGCAACGGCGCCGATCTGCGGATCATTCAGGAAATGCTGGGCCACGCGGATATTTCCACGACCCAGATTTATACGCACGTCGATCAGCACCGACTCAAAGCGGTCCATCGACAATTCCATCCGCGGGCCTGAAAACTCGGGCGGGCCGTTGCGAGAATTGATGCGACTGGCGCCAACCGCCGTTACAATAACCGCCCCATGAAGCGGCTCGCGCTGATTCTAATTGCGGCATTGCTCGTCATTGCTGCGCTCGCCTACACGTGGCGTCTCACGCGCAAAGCTCCTGCGGCAACGATCGTCTCGTTCCTGCCGGCCGACACCATCGCCTTGATTCATGTGCCCAGCTTTAATCGCCTGCGCAGTGACTGGCATCGCTCCGATATTTATCAGCTCCTTCACGAACCGGCGGTCCAGGAATTCCTCGGTCAACCGCTGGCCGGACCGCACCAGCCTGACGCTGTCTCCCAGACCTTAGCCGAAGCTGAACGACTGGCGCCGGACGACCTTTTCTTCGCGCTCACCTCGCTGGACATCCGCAATCCGCGTTTTATCGGCGGCTTTCGCTTCCGCGGCAGTCGCAACGCCGCGGAAAAGATTCTGGACAAGTGGCAAACCCACTGGCTGGGCAACATGGCGAACACCAAGCATGAGAAGATCGCCCACCGCGAGCACGATATCGATCTGGCCACAGCGCCGCCATTCACGCTCGCGACCGCATATGACGGCCAGTGGTTTTTTGCGGCGAGTGATTTGGAGACGCTCAAACAGGTTCTCGATCGCGTGGACCGAACAGTCTTCGGCGGCGACACCCTGGCCGGCGATGTTGCCTATCAAAGTGCGGCCGCCCATTTGATTTCGGATTGCGCCGCTCTGTTTTACCTTCAGCCAAAGCGGCTGCTGGAAAAGCTCGATGCCTTACGAGCGACCGCGGGCCAGCCTCCTTCCGCGCAGCAACAGCCGGCCATCTCTACAATCACGGCCATGTGCGGTAGTTTCCGGTTCGAAAAAGGCAAGCTGCACGAGCTGCTCTTCAGCGGGATGCCGCGGGCGCGAGAAGAGACGAAGCTGTCGCGCTCGGCGGCCCGGCTCGGCAGCGCGGACACTTTTCTCTATATCGACACGTTGCTCGACCCCGACAACTTTAGCGGGTTGTCGCAAGCCGGTGGATTTGCCGGGTTCGGCCGTTGGCTCCAAAAATTTGTCGAGGTTGTTACACGTCACGGCGTAACAACCGCGGATTGGAAAGCAGCTTTCGACCCGGAGATCGCGACCCTGGCAGAGTGGCCGGCAATGTCGCACTGGCCGTCGATTGTCCTCACTGTTCCAGTCAGAAATCCGACCCAGGCAATGCAAATCGCCGATGCGCTTACAACCGCCATCGACGAGGATGCCCAATGGACGCGAACGGAGAAGGGCGGTACCACCTACTTCACCATGGCCACACCGGCGGCCCTTTTTGCAATCGCGCCCACCATCGGTTTGTCCGATCAGCTGCTCGTCGCCTCAATTGAGCCGACCGCTGTGGAAACGGCCATGGCGCGGAGCCGAAATCCGGCCGCGGGATTGTCGAGCTCGCAAGCCTATAACGATGCCACGCGGACGGTCCCCTCACCGACAAAGCTGTTCGCCTACGCCGACACCGGCCTGTTCTATTCGCGATTAGATTCCGGTTTACGCCCGATGCTCCTGCTCGGAGCGGCATTCCTGCCGAATTTTTCCAACCGCGTTGACTTGGCTAAGCTGCCGCCGGCCGAAAGGGTGACAAAACATCTCAGCCCGATCGTTTCCTCGCAGCGCTATGACCGCGATGGCTATGTTGTCGAATCGGTCGGGCCGATCAGTTTCAGCAGTGCAGCGGTTCTGGTTGCTATCCTTATCCACTGGACCAACGCCAGGCAAGGCGCTGACTAGGGCGTGTTTAGCTCAGGTGGCGTGCGCCATTTCGGCGCTGCCGCCGTCCCGCTGTTTACCGGTTAGAATTATGCTGTCAGCCGCGGGTAAGATGTGCTATGTTCCCCGCCCTATGGCTATTCTCAAGAAAAACGCATTTTCTCGCCGAATTCCCGATCTCGTGACCGAGGAACTGGTGGCCGTGCTTTCCCGCCGCGCCTCGTTCGAGTTCAAAGAACTTTTCGATATCGTTCACGAAAATCTCCGCGCCCGTAATGCGGCCAGCGGCGGAGAGGAAATGCTTCGCCTGCGCGCCTACGAGAAGCTGCAAAATCTGGTTGCGCGCGGCGCTGTGAAGAAGAATGGCAAGAAGTACAAGGGCCTGCCTTCGGCGCTGGTGAAAGCGATCGCGCCTCAAAACGGGCAGGTTCCCGTGCCCGCGCGCTAGTCGACGCTAAGATCGACATCGAACGTTCGCAGTCTTGGTGATGCTGCGCGAATACTTGCCGGTGCTCCTGCAAGTGATCGTCGCGATCCTTTTTGCCGCCTCCGCGCTGCTCGTCAGCGCGCTGGTCGGTAAGACCGGCAAACGGACGCCGGCCAAGGACATGCCTTACGAATGCGGCATGGTGCCGCAGGGCAGCGGTCAACCGCGTTTTAGCGTGAAGTTCTATCTGGTGGCGATGCTCTTCATCCTGTTCGATATCGAAATCGTCTTCATGTATCCGTGGGCGGTCGTCTACAAGGAAGCGATCGCGAAAAGCAGCGTCATTTTTTGGAGTATGCTCAGCTTCATTTCCATTCTCATGGTGGGCTACGTTTACGCACTCAAAAAAGGCGTACTCGACTTCAAAAGATAGCGTTTCGACCGGTCTTCCTGAACTCTGAACGCCAGCCGCGCTCCTAAACTGTGGCCGCTCGCGCTCGTTCTGAGCGCTGTCCTCTGGGTCGTGGCGACGAGCGGTGGCCGGCACGTTTTCGTCAAAGAGGTGCTCAGTGAAGCGTTTGATTCGCAGGCCGACCACTTCCTCCAGGGCGACGCGGGGATCGATCTGGAGACGATCCGGCCCGAGGCGATGGCGATGAACGGCAAAGTCCGAATGTATTTCGGGCCCTTTCCGGCGCTGCTTCGTATTCCATTGAACCTCGTGTATCCCGAAGGCCGTGGAATGTGGCCGCGGCTTTCGGGGTTTTGCGCCGGATTGCTGGCGCTCTGGTCGTTTGTCGGCCTGGTCGGTGACAGTTTACGCCGGTCGCAGCTGTCGGCGGCCGCACGTAATTGGATCGGCAACGCATGTCTCATCGGTTTCGTGCTCGCCACGCCGCTGCTCTATTTGCTCGGCAGCCTTTCGATTTACAGCGAGGCGATAATTTGGGCGTTTGGGTGGTCAACGTGCGCGTTGTTCTTCGCCGCGCATGCTCTGCAGAGCGAAGGTCGTCTGTTCACGCTGTCGCTGCTTGGGTTCTCAATCGCGGTGGCCGGCGCGCTGCTCTCGCGCGTCACGTTCGGGTTACCGTTGCTTCTGATTACGCCCCTCTTGGCGTTTCGAGTCCGGAGCGCGGGTTGGCGTCGACTGGCAGCGCTCGGCGGCCCGCTGCTCGCCGGAGTCGCGTTTCATCTTTTGCTCAGCTACGCCCGCTTCGGGAATTTCAGCGGAATCCGTTACGAGGCCTACGTCAACTCGACCCATCGCGAGTTCGTCCGGCAGCACGGGATGCTGGACCTCCACCGGGCGCCCTACAGTTTCGCCGATTATTTCAGTTTGCGGCCGCCGGTGTTTCGCGCCCACCCGCCTTTTGTTGAGGTCGACCGGCATTTTTTGCCCTATCCCACATTGTTTTCTCTGCCCAACAGCGAGTCGTATGTTTCGCTCACCTGGTCGGCCGGCTGGCTGGTTTTGGGCGGGCTCTTCGGCGCGGCTTATCTCTGGAGCCGGAAGCGGTCGGACTGGTTGGAGCGCTCGATGGCGGCCGCACTCTTCGTTCAATTCGTTGTCATTCTTTGCAACTTTACTCTGGCCCAGCGCTACATGACCGAGCTTTTGCCATTTCTGATTTTTTGTTTCGCTCTCTTCCTGCGAAACGGCGGCGCGCTTGTGGCGCGCGCTGCCATTATCGCATTGGTCATCGTCTGTGCGGCGGTCAACACGCTTGGCACGGCGTTCTGGTTGTCGAATGACGGTAATCTGCCGATCGAGACGCGCACCTTTTGGAGTATGATTGCTGGCAAGCCGCCGCCGGCGCGATAAACAAGACGCAACCAGTCCTGCCATGAAAGTGCTGGTCTTTGTGGTCGCTTACAGTTCCGAGGCGCGTATCGCTTCGGTGCTAGCGCGTGTGCCGGCCGAATTTTGGAAGAATGCCCCGCACGAGGTGGAAACGCTAATCATCGACGATCGTTCGGCTAATCGATCGATTGATCCAGCGCGATTTGCCGTGCTCGAGCAAACCTACAATGCCATCATCCTGCCGACATCGACCAGCCAGGGTTACGGCGGCAACCAGAAACTCGGGTTTCATTACGCGATCGAAAATAACTTTGACGTTGTCGTGCTGCTGCATGGCGACGGCCAGTTCGCTCCCGAATTGTTGCCCAATTTCGTGTCGGCGTTCGAGGATCCCTCCATCGACGCTGTTTTTGGCTCCCGCATGCTGCCGCCGCGCGCCGCGCTGGCCGGCGGCATGCCTCTCTACAAGTTCGCCGGCAACCGCATTTTGACCGCGCTGCAAAACTGGCTGTTAAAGCAGCGGCTGTCGGAATTTCACTCGGGCTATCGCGCTTACCGCGTCCAAACCCTCCAATCCCTGCCGCTCGTATTTAATTCGCCGGATTTCGATTTCGATACCGACCTCACCATCCAGCTTATCAATACCGGCCGCCACATTGTCGAGATTCCCATTCCCACCTACGCCAGTCGCGAGATTCGGCACGTCAACGGCCTTAAGTATGCCGCCAAGGTCCTGACCACCACCCTGCGCTCGCGACTGCAGCGCTACGCCATCTTCTATCATCCCAAATTCGATTACGTCTCAGATAATCGGCATTACACCCTTAAACTGGACCAGCCGAGCAGCCATCAATGGGCGCTCGATTACTGTACCAGGAACGCAGCCACGGTGCTGGACTTGGGCTGCGGGCCTGGAAAATTGGACCGACTGCTGCGCGAACGCGGCTGTTACACAATGGGTGTGGACAAGGCCGAGCAGGATCCTGGTTCGCTCGATTGGTTCGTGCGCGCTGATCTCGATGATGGATTGTTCGACTTGTCGATCTTGCCGCGGGAGCCCGATGTCGTTCTCTGCCTCGACATTATCGAGCATATCAAGTCACCGGAACGCTTTCTTCTCGAACTGCGCCAACGTTTGGGCCGCCTCTCCAAACCAGCGCGCCTGCTCATTACCACCCCGAACGTCGCTTTTATCTCTACCCGATTGAGTCTGCTCTTTGGGATGTTCAACTACGGCAAGAAAGGGATCCTCGATCTTACCCATACGCGACTCTTCACCTTTGCCACGCTGCGACGAATGCTGACTTGTTTGGGTTATGAAATCCTCCAGCTACGCGGCGTGCCTGCTCCCGTCCAGATGGTCCTCGGCTCCGGAGCGGTCGGTCGGCTGGCTACGGCAGCCAATTCGTTTTTGATTCGGCTATGGCGTAATCTTTTTTCCTATCAGGTTTTTGTTGTCGCGCGCGCGCTGCCCACCGTTTCGAATCTCCTCACCCACGCTCGGCTTGATGCCGAGGGACGCGTTCCGCTCGGGCAAACGCACCGTTGACACCGATGCGGTGTCACGCTGCCATCTACTGCGATGTTTATTTGGCTGCTCATCCTGGTCGCCATGGCGAGCGGTTGTCTCCTCAGTTTTGTCTACGAGCCCGAGTCCTCCCTGGGCCCGCGCATTTCTGGTGGGACCTGCACCGGACTCGCTCTGCTTGGATTGGTCGGGTTCGTTTACGCATCGTTTCTTGGCCTGAGCAATCTGACAGTCGCCCTGACGGCCACGACGCTGAGCGGTTCTTTTCTACTCCTGATCTCGCCGCGATTTCGGTCACGCGTGGCGCGAGAGTTCGAAAATAGCGGGCGCTCGTTGCAAGAAGCGATCATCCAGCGCCCGGTGTTTCTCTTTGGACGCGTCGCTCTCCTAATTTTCGGCGGGTGCGTTGTGGCGCGATTCGCTCGCGGCGCTGCTTTCTCCCGAGCCGGCGCCATTTATACGAACGCGCTTAACAATCTTGGCGACCTGCCGCTGCATGTCAGCATGATCAGCAGCTTTTTGTACGGGCGGAACTTTCCGCCTGAGCACACGCAATTCGCCGGGGCGCGACTGACGTATCCGTTCATCGCCGATTTCCTGACCGCGCTCTTTATGCGCACAGGCACAAACCTGACCGAGGCAATATTTGTCCAGACACTGGTTCTGCTGCTGGCGCTCATCGCTGTGATTTACTTTTGGGCGCGCGACCTGACGCGCGACCGCGTGGCGGCGGCTTTTTCTCTGCTGTTGCTGTTGTTAAGCGGAGGCTTGGGCTGGTGGCTCTTCTTTGACGATGTCCGAAATAACGACGGAAGCCCGGCGCAGGCGCTGATGCACCTCTCGCACGAGTACACCACCGAGGCGGCCCATGGATTCCGCTGGGGCAATCTCCTGGAAACGATCCTCGTGCCGCAGCGCAGTTCGTTGCTCGGCCTTCCGCTGGTCATTTTGATTCTGCGACTTTGGTGGCAAGCGCTCAATGGAAAGACCCGCGCCGCTGACGGCGATGGCGCATTGGCTCCGAGCTTCTTGTCGTCTCGAGCGCGGCGCATGCTCGGCGCGGGCTTTATCGCCGGTCTGTTGCCGCTCGTTCACACGACAAGTTTTATCGTCATGATGGCGATGGCCGGTTGCTTGACTCTGTTCTTTTGGCAATGGCGAGTCTGGGCCGCGTTTTTTGCCGCCGCGCTCGTCCCCGCACTCCTGCAGGTGTGGTGGTTTGGCCACGGCAGTTCGGTCCATGCCGGGAACATGTTCGCGTGGCAATTTGGCTGGGACAGAGGCAGCCAGAACCCGTTTTGGTTCTGGTTCAAGAACACAGGGCTGTTCATCCCGCTGCTTCTTCTAGCGATGGCCTGGCGTGGGCGGGACCCGATTGTCCCGCGGCGACTCCTCCTGTTCTATGCGCCTTTCCTCCTCTGTTTCGTGATTCCGAATGTCGCCCGGCTGATGCCGTGGATCTGGGACAACATCAAAGCGCTCATCATTTGGTACATCGCCTCGGTGCCGCTGGTCGCATTGCTGTTGGCCCGGCTCTGGCGGCGCGGACGCGCTTGGGGCCGGTCGACAGCGATTGTCTTACTCGCCTCGATGACGTTTGCCGGGTTCCTCGATGTCTGGCGAGTCATGACAAGAAGTTCGGAATGGGCCGTCTTCGATCGCGAGGCGCTTGCTTGTGCTGAGACAATCAAAAACCAAACGCCGCCCCGCGCCCTCGTTCTCCATGCGCCGATCAACAATCACGCTGTTTTTCTAACGGGACGCCGTTCGCTCCTCGGCTTGACCTTCATGGCCTGGGTCCACGGGCTGAATTACGGATCGCGTGAAGGCGATATTCAACGTATCTACACCGGCGCTCCAGACGCCGAGGCTTTGCTCAAGCGCTACGGCGTGAATTACGCCGTAGTCGGCCCCACGGAACGCAACCGGTTCAAAGTGAACGAGAGTTTTTTCTCGAAATACCCCAAAGTCGGTGCGCCGGACAGCTGCCAGCTCTATAAAATCGCCGGCGATTAGGGGTGGATATGATTGGTCCAGAGAAATTCATGGGTCGCGATCGCATTGATCCCGACCGACACGACAAAGAGCGCCACTTCCGTCCCCGAAAGTTTCTTCGGCCCATTGCTATTGATCAAAAGAAACATCCAGGGAAGCAGCACCGTCGCGTAGCGATAGGAAAACTGCCAGCCGCCGGGATTCCCATGATACCAGAGAACAAAAGTGAGCGAGCCGATCGCGAGCCAGCAAAGGAGCCGGTCTCGCCCGCCTTCGCGAAAGAGCAAAAAGAGGAAGGGACTGGCGAGAAAAATGGAGCAGCCAAAAGCCGGCGGCTGGGAAAACGGAAAATTCGGTGTGTCCTGCAACCCTTCAAATAACATTTTGTGCATGTTCCAGGGCACGGCCTTGAGGGAAAACAGCCCGTGTTCGTACCATGGTTCGTGCAACAGGTTTGGGATTCGTGCGTAACCAAAATCCAAAACCGATCCGAAGCGCGCATAATTGTAAGCCGCCGTGGCCAATCCCAGGGCGGTCGGCACAACGATGAACCAGGCGAGCCGCGGCCACGCCTCGAGCAGTCGCTTCTTTAACGAGGAACGCGAGCGCGCGCCATCCGGGCTGGCGCGGCCGATCCAGAGCCACGCGAACAGCGGAAATGTCAGCAACAATTCCGTCCGGTTGCCGAAGGCCAGCGCAAACCATGCTCCGGCAATGAGCGGGCACGGTCGGACGAGCGTGAAATAAAGCGCCGCCGTCAGCCCGAGTAAGGCGAATCCAAGCGCCACCTGCCAGGCGCCGCCAAAGCCGAGATTACACCATGTCCACGTGCCAAAGATGGGAAAGAGCGCGAGTAACGCCCGTCGTGGAGCAGAGCTCCGATCGACGGCCGACAGTTGAAAGAAAAAATAAACGCACGCCGCCGCGATTGTCGCCGCCAGGGCGCGCGCCGGAAACGCTTTGATCAGCCCGAGTTTTCCGAGCAACGCCACCGGCACATTGGCAAGCACCGCGCCAAGCGGGAAAACCGAATAATAGCTGCCCTTCATCGGCACCATCTCATTGAGCCAGGAAGGCTGCGGCTCGGAAAATCCGAGCCGCCCGCGCAACAACGCTCCCGCCACCCGATAGGTGTAATCGAACACTTCGTGCGTGGATTTGATGGAAAAATAAAAAGCCGCAAACGCCAGGATCGACAATCCCAGTGCCGTCCAAAAACCGCCGCGACCATCCGGTGCGAGCACCTCTTCCGGCGGCTTGTCCACGGCCGCAGCGGGCGGCAAGTCGCCGGTCTTCACCGTCAACTCCACCGATAAATCGCCTGGTTCTTCCTCCATAAAATTGGCTCACCCGGCGTCCCAAGATTGTGGCGATCTGCCCTCGCTTTCAAGCTTGCTTGCCGGGCCCGCTCTTTGCTCCGGTTTCGCACTTGCGCGTCCACCGGGAACCGCCTAATAGCTTAGCCTCTGCATGATTCACCACATCGTTCTCTATAAGCTCAAACCGGAGGTCACTCCCGCCCGTGTCGAGGAGATGATGATGAATACTCGCATGCAGCTTTTGAAAATCCCCGAGGTCCTCAGCATCAAATGCGGCAAACGTGTCGACCCCGAATTGCCCTGGCCCTTCTTCATCGCGATCGATTTTGAGTCCATGGACAAGTACGCCATTTTCCGCGAGGACCCCATTTTTGTGAAGTTCATGGAGGAAATCATCAAGCCGAACACGGCCGATTCCCTCACCCTCGACTTCGAAATGGACCCGGGGAAAGACGTCCGTTTTTCTTAGCGCGTCTTTGTCCGTTTTGTCCTTTGTGTCCCTTGCGTCAGGGACTAAAGCGACATAAACGACGGAAGTGCGCCTCGGTTACCTCTACTCCCGTTACCCGGTCATCTCCCAGACGTTTTGCGATATGGAAATGCTCGAGCTCGAGCGCCGTGGCTGGGACTTGGTGATCGCATCGATGTATCCGCCAAAAACCGAAGTGCGACACGAATATCTCGCGCGCTTTCGCGCCCAGGTGCAATACGCACCCGACAAGCACGCGCTCGAAAAGCTGGTGAAGAAGGCGAAGCACGGTGGTCGCTGGCCAGACGCGATGGTGGAGGAACACTTACGCAAATACGGACCGGATTACAAAGCCGGCTTGCGGGCGCGCAATGCGCTTTTCTTCGTGCAGTTGTTCGAACGCGAACGCGTGCCGCACTTCCACGTCCATTTTGCAAATCGGGCTGCGCACACGGCGCTGTTCGTGAAAGCAATCAGCGGAATTCCATTCAGCCTTACCGCCCACGGCCAGGACTTCATGAGTGATCTCGGGAGCGACGATCTGCTGCGCGAAATCTGCGCGGCCGCTGAATTCGTCGGCGCGGAGACCGAATACAGCCGTGATTTGCTCGCTGCGCGCTGTCCGGAATCAGCCGCCAAGATTTTGCGCATCTTCAATGGGCTCGAACCGGCGAAATTCCGTTCGTCTCAAGGCACAGCCCGAAAAACGGTGCAGGTGCTCAGCGTCGGCCGATTGGTGCCGTTCAAAGGTTTTGATCTCTTGATCGACGCGTGCGCCGAGCTCACCCGCCGCGGCGCGGATTTCCAATGCGACATCATCGGCGACGGCGAACTGCGCGATGAACTGCAAGGCCGCGCTGCCGAGCGCGGCTTGACAAATCTTCGTTTCGCCGGCGAGCGATCGCACAACCAGGTCCTCGCCGCGCTCGCCAATTGCGACCTCTTCGTGCTCGCGTCTCGGATCGACCAACGCGGTGCGAGCGACATTTTTCCCACCGTAATCGCCGAAGCCATGGCCTGCGGCAAACCGGTTGTCTCGACCACGGTGGCCGGCATCCCGGAGCTCGTGGCACAAAACGAAACCGGCCTGCTCGTCCCGCCTGACGATGCCCGTGCATTGGCCGGCGCGCTCGCTAGATTAATGGAGGATGATGAACTGCGGCAGCGATTCGGTCGCGCCGGCCGTGCTCGCATCGAAGAGCATTTCACGATCGAGAGAACGATCGAGCCGCTGATCGCGCGCTTGACTGCCAATCAGAAATCAGAAATCAGAAATCAGAAATGAAGAAGGCCATTCTTCTCGCCGGCGGCGCCGGGACGCGGCTCTTCCCCCTCACCAAAATCGTCTGCAAACAACTTCTCCCCATCTACGACAAACCGATGATCTGCTACCCGCTCGCCACCCTCATGCTCGGCGGCCTGCGCGACATTTTGATTATCTCCACGCCAAAAGATCTGCCGATGCTGCGCGATTATCTCGGCGACGGCGCCCAACTCGGCATCTCCATTCAATACGCCGAGCAGCCCAAGCCAGAGGGCATCGCGCAGGCCTTTTTGATCGGCGCGAAATTTCTCGGCGGCTCCGGGGCGTCTCTCATTCTCGGCGACAATATTTTTTACGGGAAGCTCGATTTCTACCGGGACGCGCTCGCGCTCGAGCGCGGCGCGTGCATTTTCGCCTATCAGGTGCGCGACCCGCAGCGCTATGGCGTGGTCGAGTTCGGTCCGGACGGCAAGGCAATTAGCCTGGAGGAAAAACCGAAACAGCCCAAGAGCCATTTCGCCGTTCCCGGTCTTTACGTCTACGACGAGCAGGTTGTCGATCTTACGCGCACGTTAAAACCTTCCGGCCGCAACGAGCTGGAGATCACTGATCTGAACTTGCGCTACCTCGAGCAAAGCCAACTACACGTCAAATTGCTCGGCCGCGGGATGGCCTGGCTCGATACCGGCACCACTGCCACCTTGCTCGAGGCCAGCAATTACATCGCCACCATCGAGCACCGCCAGGGCCTGAAGATCGCCTGTCTCGAAGAAGTCGCCCTGCGCATGGGCTTTATCACTCAATCGCAACTGCAAGCTATCATCGACCGGTTGCCGAAAAATGAGTATCGCGATTACCTCCGTATGGTCTGCGACGAAGGACCATCCGCCGCCCCGCCACCCGTCGCCTAAATCGCCCCCCCCCCGACAAACTCGACGGCTTAAAGCCGTCGAGTTTAACGAATGCAAGGCGCGCGGGCGGAGGATATAAAAGGGCCGCTGCAGCTACTTCGGTTGTTCCCGCAGGAGGTGAGTGGTGTCCGCAATAAGTTTAGTGATCGCGTCCACCTCGGCCGCGTCGTAATAACCGCGGATATCGCCATGTCGATCTACCAAAATCATGCGCGTGCTGTGCACGGGTAGCCCGGCGTCGTCACGTCCATCGGAGAGACCGAGTTTGAAACCGTCGCGCGATAATTCGTAAATGACCGGTTGCGGGCCGGTCAGGAAATCCCAGCGGCCCGGTTGCGCCTGCAACTTTCGCGCGTAACCGCGCAACACCTCCGGGCTGTCCCTGGCCGGATCTACGCTGAAGGAAACCAGATGCACATCGGTCTTCTCCAGCGGCGCTTGCAGCTCGCTCATCCGGCTGCTGATCATTGGACAGGGACCGGGACAGGTCGTGTAAATAAAATCCGCGATCCAGATTTTGCCGCGCAACTGCGCCGAACCAAACGCCTGGCCATCCTGGTTGGTCAATTGAAATACCGGCACAGTTCCGTAACTGCGAACGGTTCGTTGGCGCAACGCGTTTACCTGCACGCGCTGGAGCCATAGCAAACCAACCAGCGTGAGAAGCGGAATCGCGAACAGAATTATCTTCCACGCGGTCGTAGCGCGAAATGGTGTGCGCTCTGCGGTCAGCGACTCGGCGTTCATCCTTTGGTCAAAACGAGGGTTCCGAGCAGCAGCGGCAGATAGATAATCGAGGTCAAAAAAAGCCGGCGCGCGTCCGTCGCCGCGCGCGTGCGCAAAAAACGCATTGCCATGGCCACCAGCCCGCCGCTTAGCACCAGCTCGATCGGAAGATAGATCGCTGTTGTCACTTCAAGAAAAGCCGGCAGCCCGGCCATGACCAGAAGCAGAATAGAGAAAAACACACTTTGACTGGCGCTGCGTTCACCGGCGCGGTCGTCCCCCGAAATCATTCGAAAACCGGCGCGGGCGTAATCGTCGCGGTACATCCAGGCAATCGCAAAAAAATGGGGCAACTGCCAGAGGAACACGATCGCAAACAAGCTCCACGCGCCGGCACCGAGCGTGCCTCGGGCGGCCGCCCATCCGATCAGCGGGGGGATCGCACCGGGCACCGCACCGAGCGCGGTATTGCCCGTGCTGATTCGCTTCAGCGGCGTGTAGGCGAAAATGTAAATGAGGATCGTCGCCGCTGCGAGAATCGCGCTCAGGACATTGCAGAAATATGCGAGGTAAGCGACGCCGAAGATCGACAATGCGCTTCCCACTACGAGCGCATCCCGCGGCCGCATTCGACCCGCTGGCACCGGGCGCGACTGTGTTCGGCGCATCAGCGCGTCGACTCGACGTTCCCACCATTGATTCAGTGCCGCCGCACCGGCGGCCGCGGCCGCCGTTCCGAAGACGGTGTGAAACAGCGCCCCATAATCAACCGGTGGTCGCGCCGCCAGATAAAAACCGACCGCCGTCGTCAGCAATACAAGCAATGTCAGCCGCGCCTTGACCAACTCCGCGATATCGGCAAAAACGCGGCGCATCGACGCATCGGAAACGAGCGCGGCCGTTTTCACGCGAGTTGTTTTGTTTGATCGGCCTGGCGCGGCGCACTAAACGCAGACGGCAGTGTGTCGTCCCTCTCCATCGCCTGCGAGATGCGCCCGCAAATCGCCCAGATGCTCACGCCCAGTGACAACATCACCGCGCCTATCGCCACGTGCGCCGTCGCGATGTCGGCTGCTTTATTGCTCCAGATTGTCCAGGCGCCCAGAATCAGTTGCACGCACAAAAAGATCACCCACAAGATCGACAACCCCGATAAAATCGGGGCTCGCGACGAATGTCGGAGTCGCCTGACGCAGACAAAAAACGCAATCACGCCGATCGCGATGAGCAACGCGACAAATCGATGCGCTATTTGCAACCAGATCTGGCCCGCGTTCACCTCGGACAGCGCGTGCATATCGCGCCAGGCATTCACTTTAGCCAGCGCCGCCGCACTCGTGTCCGGAATCCACGCGCCGTTCGCGGTCGGAAAATCGAGAATCGCCAGGTCGCGATGCTGGTGACGCATCGTCGCCCCAAGTGCGAGCTGGAGGTAAATCGCAACCGTCGTAGCAACGGCCAGCCTCCTCACCCGCCCAAGCCGCTTGAAAACTTGACCGGTTAAACCGGTCAAGTTTACAGGCAGCGCCCGCCAGAAATTTGTGGTCATGACGGCGGTGAAAACGATCAGGCCGAGAAATGCCTGGGCGAGGCAGGCGTGAAAAATTCCGATCTCATCTTTCAACATCGTGACGCGCAACCCGCCGACAATCCCCTGCAAAACGACGGCGGCGACAGCGACCAGGGCAAGGTTGCGCAGTGATTGTCGATCTTCCACGCGCCAAATCCAGATCGCGAGAACGATGGTGAGCAAGCCAACGCTCGACGCGATCAACCGATGGGTGTGCTCGAAAAAAATTGCACCGATCCATTTCGACGCCGGAAAGAGGAACATGTTGTAGCCGAAAGTGGTCGGCCAATCGGGCACGGCGAGGCCGGCGTTCCTGCTCGTGACCATTCCTCCGCTGCAAATGAGCAACAACGTGGCAAATGCGGTGAACCATGCGAAGCGGTTCAGCCATTTGCTGCTGTAGCGGCGGTCTGCGACCGCCGCATTATTGGAAATCGCAATCTCCACCGTGCGAAGATACCGCGCCGGAAAATAAATGCGACGGTCACAAACCGCCGCTACAGAAGAAATCGCGTTACGCGCCGGGGGTCGGACTCGGCACCGGCGCGCTCGGGTTTTCGGTTTTCGGGGCGCCGGGCGGAGGAACGGTGCCGGGGGTGGGACCGGGCGGTGGTTCACCGGGAGGACGCTGCGTGGCTGGCGGTGCGTTTTGCTGACCAGCCAGTTCGGCGCGTTCCTTTAGCCAGTCTTGATAAGCCGCGGGCGTATCGACCACCACGCTGCCTTTCATTCCGTAATGCCCGAGCCCGCAAAGCTGACCGCAGATCACTTCGTAAGTGCCGGTTTTGAGTGGCTTGAACCACATCGGGATGAGCGAGCCGGGAATGGCGTCGCCGGCGATGCGCATGTGCGGCAAAGCAAAATTATGAATCACATCCTTGGAGGAAAGCTCCGTGATCACAGGCCGATCCACCGGCACGTGCAGCTCGCCCAACGTCACGATATCGTCTTTGCCGGCCGGATCGTTCGGGTCGAGTCCCAGAGGATTCGAATTCGTCACCAAACCCACGTCGCGTTTGCCGAACTGCCCGTCCGGGCCGGGCAAATGAAAATTCCAATTGAACTGCTGCCCCACGACGTGGACAAGGATCGCGTCCTTGGTGGGTGGAAATTCGTTCACCCGTTTTGCCCAGAGCGGAATGGCGAAGCCAAGCAGCAGCACGGCTTCGATCAGCACGACCGAAAATTCCAGGTGCGACGAGACGTGACTGCGCACGCCGTGGTGATCGGCCTGCGGATGGCGGCCCTTGCGAAACCAAATGAGAACGAAAACGAAAAACGCCGACCATCCGATAAAGAGCGCGCCCATAAACCAGTGGCAGAACTCGAGGATGTGATCGATCTGATAACCGTGCTCGGCGGCGTTAGGCGGCTGGCCGAGCAACTCGTTGATAAGGGCGAGGCTACTCATACTGCGCCAGATCTTCTTCGTTCAGCTCCTGGTGCGGCTGGAGCGGCATCCGCCCGTGCCGCCAGATGCTAAAACCGACCGCGCCGATCCCGCCGATCACGCAGAGCACGGCGCCGAACAAAAACCAGATCGCGACCGCCATGTGCTGGGTCGCTTTGCCGTCCTTGGCGCCGTAACAAAACGGGCACGCGCTCGCCTGCGCTGCGCTGAGCAAGATCGACATCAGCAAGATCGACAAAAACTTTTTCATGTGATCAGGCGCAATCGTTTCATCTTCCGGTAAAACCAAATCCCGTAGACGAACAGGCCGAGCGCGCTGGCGAAGCAGGCGAGCGCACCGAGGAGATAAACCGGCGCGCCTTCTACGAGGTTCACCCAAATGCACCAGCAACCGAGGCCGAGCGCGAGCGTCGTCGAGACGAAAATGAAAACGAAATGAAAAGCTTTGAGCGACATTTTGCTAACGCACGACCGGATTGTACCAGGCGAGATAGGTGAGCCAGAAAAGGCCAAGCACGAAAAACCCGGTAAAGACAAGGACGCGATAAATGAGGCGTTTCTCGGCGGCGAGATGCATGAAGATCAGTGCAACGAGGCTGACTTTAAAAGCCGCGACGATAATCGCGACGGTGATGTTCAACTTTCCGCCGGCCGCTGGCGAAATATGAGTGTGAAAGAGCCAGGAAAAGAACCCGCCGAAATCGACGTAGGATAACGCGACGGTGAGGATCGTGAAGAAAAGCAGCAGTCCACCGACGATCAAATACCGCGTGACGTGCTGGTGAACGCCGTGCGCGTATTCCTCGTGCTCGGCCGGGTCTTGCGCAATATCGGGCGGGTTGTTCATGGCCTGGGGCAATTGTTGTAGGGGAAGCTAACAGCGTCCCCTACACGCGGTAAAATCGCCAGTCGGTCGTTCATGCTCAGAGCAAATAAAAAAGCGGGAAAACAAAAATCCAGATTAGATCGACAAAGTGCCAGAAGAGCCCGGAGACCTCGACCCGGTTGGCCAAGTGCTCGGGATTGCGCTGGTAGACTTTTTTGCTGACCGGCAGCCACATGTAAATGAAGACGAGCACACCGCCGAGCACGTGCAGCCCGTGCAAACCGGTGATCGTAAAATAACTGGCAAAATAGGCGCTGTGCGTCGGCAAAAACATGGTCGCGCGCTCGACGTCTTCCTTCTCAATCGTGGCGATTTTGTCGGTGAAGGATCGCGGCAGGAAGTGCGGTCTGTCGTTGGCGGGATCGTCCGGATCGGCGTTGGTCGGATCGAGCGCGACCTCATACTCCTTGATATTCGGATCGCGGAGCGCTTCGCGATTGTGGAGGTGCCCGGTAATTTCAATGCGCGGCTCCAAATCTTTTTCCAACCGGCGGTGGTTGCCCAGGTATTGCTCGTATTTCTCCAGCGCCGCCGGTTTAATGAAAGCTCCGAAGTGCTCGAATTTCTGCGGCCATTCGTAGGAAAGTTTCACGACGAGAAAAATCACGCCGCAGATTATGGTGGCGAGCATGTACCACCAGTAGGCGCGGTAACGCCGCATCTTCAGCGCCGCCCAGGCGAGCACCACCGTGACCGACGAAATGATCAGAATGGCCGTGTTCCCGGCGCCGACGGGAACGTTGAGTAAACCGTGCGGCCACATCCCGGGCGCGGCGTCGAGCCGCAAAAAAATGTAGGCGGAAAATAATCCGCCGAAGAGCATGACCTCGGAAGCGAGGAACAACCAGATGCCGATCTTCGCATTCCACAGGCCGGTATCGGGCCGTGTGGAAATCGTGTAAGGAATTTCCATCGTCGAGTCAGACGAGCACCGGTTGTTCCTCGACCGCGCGGCGTTTGGTGCGCTCGGTCGGGTCGACCGGTTCGTTTTGCATGGTGAAATCTTTGTCGCGGCCGGGCAGGCTGTATTCGTAAGGACCGCGATACGCGACCGGCGTGGTTACGAAATTGCCATGCGGCGGCCGATTCGGCGCGGTCCATTCGAGCGTGGTCGCCTGCCACGGGTTGTCGTCGACTTTCTTGCCGTGCTTAATGCTCCAAAAGAAATTGATGATGAAGGGAATTTGCGCCAGACCCATGATCCAGGCCGCCCATGAGATCGGGGCGTTCCATTGAAATCCGCTCAACCCCCAGACGTGTTCGCCGCCCACCTGCCAGCCCTGGCCGCCATCGTACCAGCGGCGATGCATCCCGAGCATGCCCTGCAAAAACATCGGCAGAAAAATCACGTTCATGCAAATGAGCGAAGGCCAGAAATGCACTTTCCCCCAGAAATCATTCATCGTGCGGCCGGTCGCTTTCGGGAACCAATAGTAGACGCCGGCGAAAAGCGCGAAGATCGTGCCGGGCGCGACAATGTAGTGAAAATGCGCGATCACATAATAAGTATCGTGCAGGTAGAGATCGGCTGAATTAAACGCCAGCGGGATGCCGGTCAGGCCGCCAATCCCGAACATGGGCAGAAACGCCGTTGCCCAGAGCATCGGGACAGTGAACCGGATGGAGCCGCCCCAGAGTGAAATAAAGAAAGCGCTCAGAATGATGACCGACGGGATCGAGATGAGCAGGGTGGTCGTTTGAAAAAAGGCGCTCACGGTCGAGCCCATCCCGGTCAACCACATGTGGTGCGCCCAGACGACGAAAGAAAGAAAACCGATCACCAACACCGAAAAGACGAGCGACTTGTAGCCCCAGAGCGGTTTGCGCGAATTGTTGGCCAGGATCTCGGCGATGATCCCGAACGCAGGCAGGATCAACACGTAAACTTCCGGGTGCCCGAGAAACCAAAAAAGATGCTGCCAAAGCAACGGGCTGCCGCCGCCGCTGATACTGACCGGCGCGCCATTGACCACCAGCCCGGTCGGCAGAAAGAAACTGGTCGCCACGGTGCGGTCCATCAATTGCATGACGATGGCGGCTTCGAGCGGCGGAAACGCGAGCAGCAGCAGAAACGCCGTCACGAACTGCGACCAGACAAAAAACGGCAGCCGCATCCAGGTCAGGCCCTTGGCCCGCAATTGAATAATCGTGGTGATGAAATTCACGGCGCCGAGCAGCGACGACGTGATCAGGAAAATAAAGCCGATGAGCCAGAGTGTTTGGCCGTTCAAAATCGCATGGTAACCCGGGCCTTTGTCCGCAATGCCGGCCAGCGGCACGTAGGAGGTCCAGCCGCTTTTCGCCGCCCCGCCGGGGACGAAGAAACTTACAAACATGATCACACCGCCGACGGCAAACGCCCAGAAACTGGCCGCATTCACTTTCGGGAACGTCATGTCCGGCGCGCCGATCTGAAGCGGGACGACGAAGTTGCCAAAGGCCGCGAAAGCCACCGGCACCACCCCGAGAAAGATCATGATCGTGCCGTGCATCGCACCGAGAGAATTATAAAAATCCGGCGTCATCTTGCCGTCCGGCATGCTCCCGGCGCCGAAGAAATACGGCAGCAATTTGCCGAGCACCGGCAGCGCCTGGCCGGGATAGGCCAGTTGCCAGCGCATGATCATCATCAGACAAAAACCAAAGAACAAAAACGCCAGCCCGCACACCCCGTACTGGATGCCGATCACCTTGTGGTCGGTCGAGAAGATGTATTTGCGCCAAAAGCCCAGCTCATGGTGTTCCCCATGGTGCGCGGCCGCGGCGTCGTGCGCGTGGTGGCCGGTTTCAACAGAAGCAGACACGTCCATTTTCGGAAAAAGTTACCTGCAGAATATCGAAAGAGAACCGCCCATTGCAAAGCCTGAAATTGAATCGCAAAACGTGACGGTCGCGGCGGTCTTTGACCGCAAACGTTGGGTGCCGATTTTGTGCTCGCGAACTGGCCGGCGAAATGTCACATCACCCGCCATGAGATGGTTGATTTGGATTCTCAGCGCTTTTCTTAGCGTCGTCGTCGTCGCCATCGCCCTCAGTTTCTCTCTCCCCGCGAAAACGAAACTCACCCGCGCGATTGCCTTAAAGCAAACGCCCGAAGCGGTCTTCACCGTCCTCTCCGACACGGAAAAATTCCCGACCTGGAATCGCCACCTGGAGAAAATTGAAATGTTGCCGCCTCTCAACGGCAAGGAAGCTGTCAGACAGACGTTTAAAAACGGCGCGACCATGACGGTCGTGACGACGGAAAGCCTCGCCCCAACTCATCTCGTCCGCAGCATTCGCGCGGTCAGCGGAAACGCCTTCAGCGGCTTGTGGACTTACGACATCACACCCACGAATGACGGCTGCGAAGTCGCGCTCACGCAAAAATCTCAAGTCCCCAGTCGCCTCGGCCGGCTCATGGTCTGGCTTTCCGGGTCGACCAAATACATCGACCGCCACCTTGTCGATCTTGCCCGTCGCTTTGGCGAAAAGCCGCGCATCCGGACGAAGCGACCCGAACCGCGCCGCTAGGCCAGGACATGAACCGCGCTGGTTCGCGATTAAATTACCGGCGTGGAAAGCAAGCCGCGCACAATCATCCATCTCGACATGGATTGTTTTTATGCCGCGATCGAGGTGCGAGACCGGCCCAGTTTGCGCGGTAAACCGGTGGGTGTCGGCGGAGCGCGCGAGCGGCGCGGCGTCCTGACCACCTGCAATTACGAGGCGCGCAAGTTCGGCGTGCATTCGGCCATGCCCACCTTCATGGCGCTGCAGCGCTGCCCCCAATTGATCGTCCTGCCCACGCGCTTCGACGTTTACCGGCGCGAAGCCGCTGTCATTCGCGCCATCCTCCACGGGGTCACGCCGCTGCTTGAGCCGCTCTCGCTCGACGAAGCTTATCTCGATGTCACGGCGCGCCCGGAGCCGGCCGGCGAGCTGGCCGCGAAAATTCGCAAAATGATTTTCAATCGAACAAAGCTGACCTCCTCCGCCGGCATCGGGCCAAACAAACTGATCGCGAAAATCGCGAGCGGGAGCAACAAACCGAACGGTCAACTCGAAGTTACCCCAGCGCAGGTCGCCGATTTCATGGTAAACCTGCCGGTCCGACAAATTTGGGGCATCGGGGAGAAGACGGAACGCAAACTTCAGGACCTCGGCATCGCCACCTGCGGCGAGCTGCAGCGGCTCTCCCGGCCGGAACTTGTCGATCTTTTCGGCAAGTTCGGCCTCGAACTTTACGACCTCTGCCGCGGAATCGACGACCGCCCGGTCGAACCGGATCGTCCGCGCAAATCGCTCAGCACCGAAGAAACTTTTCCGGCCGACCTCGCCTCGCTCGAACAATGCGAACAAAAGCTCGAAGAACTTTTCGAGGATTTGATGGCCGATCTCGCCCAAAAGGAATCCGCGCGCGATATCCGAAAAATCTTCGTCAAACTCAAGTTCCACGATTTCACCCGCACGACCGCCGAGCGCGCCGGACTCGAGCCGACACTCCCCGCATTCCGATCTCTTCTTTCCGAAGCATTCAGCCGCACTGGTAAAGCTGTGCGCCTGATCGGTCTCGGGGTTGGTTTCGCCGAGCCCGCGCCGGCCGACACTCAGATGCCGCTTTTCTAATGAACGCGGATGATGAAGGTTGATTAATCGATTGCTGACCTAGCGCACCGGAGGACATGTCGCCTTCGGCAATGGTTTAGAGGGCCGGCTTGGCAGCGGGATTGATAAGACCGAAGGCACTTCCTGATTGGCTTCGGCGGTTACGACTGGAAGTAGTGCACCTGTCGCGTTTGTCAGTTGGAAGGAAGTGCTAAAGACACTGAATTTTGCCTGGGACTTGGTCGCTTTCGCGCTATCGAGTGTTCGCAGAGCATCCAGGAAGATGTCCAAAGCGGCATCCATCGCACTACCGTCCAATGGTCGAGCCGAAACCAGCTGCGCCTCCGCGTTCAAAAAACTTGTCGCGGCCTCTGGAGTATCGCCAGATGCAGACGCCACCTTTTTCAACGCCTCGCTAAACCTACGGGCGGCATCGGGATCTGGCGCCACGTGTTTGCAAAACGAGCGTTGCACTTTCTCGTAGGTTTGCTGCGCCGTCTCAAATGCGCATTCTGCTCGATCCAGCAAATTTCCAGCATTTTTGTATTGCGAGACCGCGGATTGGTAGGCGTGAAAACTGACTCCAATGTCGGAGATCGCATTTAATTCCACGGTTGCAAGCTCGGCGTGAGCGGCGAGGGCGGTGCGGCGCGCGGCGCGAGCTTTATTGACCAGCCCAAAGGCGTCAAACACCGGAACGGTCACCGTCAACGCACCTGCGAGATCATCGGCGCGACCAACGGTATGGGTATCGCTGGGAGCGGTCGGATCGGCGACGTTTACTCTCTTATTGGTTTCGATTGTCGAGCCCGTGAGACTCGCAGTTACATTAGGATAAATGTCCGACTCGGCTTTTCTTGCGCCTGCTTTTGCCGATCGGTAGGCCGCGTATTTGTTGGCAATATCCGGTCTTCTCTCAAGTGCAAGATCGACCATCCGTTGCTCCACATCGACGCCGACAAACTCGATCTGCGGCGGCTCCCCCGGTGAAGTTACCTGGAGTTGCGCGTTGGCAGGCAAGCCCACGCTTGCAGCGAGTTGATCTCTCGCCGTTTCACTTGCCGCCCGAGCGATCTCGACATTGAGATCGAAGATGCGAGCGGCGGGCCTCAATAACGTCCGTTGTTTTTCCAGCACATCGTATTGGAGATTTTCTTGCCTCGGCGCGACCGACAGAGGTGTTTCTATCAGCGGTGCGGGAGGCCGAGGTGGCTGAATTTCGTACTGGCATTGCTCGACCGCGTCGATCGCGCTTTTTGCTTTCTCGAGCGAATCCTTCGCGAATCGCAAACTTTCTTCCGACTGTTGCAGTGCGTAGTAGTTTTTCAGCACGTTCGTCGCGACGGTTTGGAGCGTTTGATTGATCGCCAGCTCCGACGCCAGCAGGTTGAATCTGGCTGCATCGATGGCCGCGTTTCGACCACCGAAATCCAGCAGAAGGTAATCAACTTTCACGCTAGGCCCGTAATCAATCGCCGAGGTGCGTGTTTCACCGGCCGCTGCACTTTGATTGAAACGATCGGCGCGACCATAAGCTGGCTTCGCGGCCGAAGTGAATGTTGCTGTCGGCCAGTAAGCGCCGCGGGCGGCTGCCAATGTTGCGGCCTGCGCGTTGGCTGTCTCCCAACTCTGCCGAGTAGTTGGATTGCGCCGCAGAGCTTCATCGATGAGTTCCGCCGGCGTGAAAACATGGTTTGGGTCTATTCCGGAACCAGCCGCAGGCGGAATCTGTCGTTCCGTTTCCGGAATGCCTCCGGCGATTTGTCCCTCAATGCGGAAAGGCTGGCCAGGCTCCGGCGGAACTCCATAGCGCGTGTAGGGCGAGGGCTCGAGACGGCGAACTTCGCCCGCAAACGTTACGTGAGGCCAGGCAGCAACCGTAAGCAAGCCAATCGCTGCGAGAACGTTCCGGTTCACCCCCACACTCACGCCTTGATGCCTTCGGCGCGTGGCGCGGAGAACCAACGCGGACTTCATACGCGACACGGGATTTGATTCGAGGCGTCGAGTTTTGAGACTTTGCCTCACCGAAATCAAGCTCGAAAGACGCGGTCGGGTTGCTCCACGTTTTTCTTAAACCCGGCAGCATGGTTTATTGGGAAACAGGCATGACTTCGGTCCAGCAACAGCAAATTAACCGCTCCGGCTGCGACGTCCGGTTCGACAACCTGACACGCCAGCTTTATGCGAGCGACGCCTCGATTTATCAGATCGAACCCCTGGGCGTGGCGTTCCCCCGCAGCGCAAAGGAGGCGAGCGCGGTCATCCGTGCCGCGGCGGATGAAAATATTTCGGTCACGCCGCGCGGCGCGGGCACGAGCCTGGTCGGCAACGCCATTGGCGAGGGCCTGGTCGTCGATTTCTCGCGCCACAATCGCAAGATCGACAATCTCAACATCGACAATCGCACCGTGCGCGTCGGCGCGGGGGCGGTGCTCGATCAGCTCAACGCCTTTCTCAAAGCGCACGGGTTTTGTTTCGGACCGGACGTCGCCACCAGTTCCCGCGCGACGATCGGCGGCATGATCGCGAACAACTCCTCCGGCGCGCACGTGCCGGTGTACGGCACCACCGCCGACCATGTCATTTCCACCGAGATCGTATTGGCCGATGGCCGAATCGCGAACATCGGCGCGGCCCATGATTCTTTGCAGCACGAGCGAGACAAGATCGACAGTCTCGTGCGCGCGCATGCCACGGCCATGGCAGAGCGTTGGCCGCCGGGCCTGCTCAAACGCTGGCCGGGCTACGGGATCGAACGATTCGCGCACAAGCCAACCAATCTGAACGAAATCCTCGCCGGCAGTGAAGGCACTCTCGCAGCGATCTTTTCGGCAGAGCTGAAAATTTCGCCGCTCCCGCGCGACAAAGGTCTCGGCCTGATTTTTTTCGCGTCAGTGACCGATGCGATGCAAGCGTCGGTCGAGCTGCTCGATCTCCGACCGGCGGCCATCGAACACATCGATCGCCCGTTGTTCGACCAAACCAGGGGACAGCTCCAGTTCAGGGCCGCGCGCGATTTGCTCGAGCTCGATGCGAAACCGTGCGAAGCGATCTTGCTCGTCGAATTTTACGAAGACGTAGCCGAGCGATTGTCGATCTTGCAGAGGCGTAACCTCGGTCTGCGCCACAAAGTTCTGACCGATGGCCGCGAGATGGAGCTCGTCTGGTCGGTGCGCAAGGCCGGTCTCAATCTTTTGACCGGTTGCATCGGCGCGTCCAAACCGGTCGCGTTCATCGAAGACGCCGCGGTGCGTCCGGCGCAGTTGCCGGCTTATGTGATGGGCTTGCAAAAGATCATGGGCTCGCTCGAGCTGGAGGCCAGTTACTACGGTCACGCCGCTTCGGGACTTCTCCATGTCCGTCCGGTGCTCGACATGCATCACGCGAGCGACCGGGAAAAATTTCGCCGGGTGGCCGACGACACCGCCGCGCTGGTGAAGGAATTCAAAGGCTCATTATCGGCCGAGCACGGAGTCGGCATCGCGCGCGCCGAATACATGCGCGATCAGCTCGGTGACGAGTTGCTCGAGGTAATGCGTGAGATCAAGAACACCTTCGATCCGAAAAATATTTTTAATCCGGGCAAGATTTTCGATGTCACCGAGCACAAGATCGACAATTCTCTGCGCGACAATTTCACCCTGCCACTGGCGCCGCCTTTCCAGCCACGGCTGGCCTTCGCATTCAAGGACCGCTCGTTTACCGCGAACCTCGAGCAATGCAACGGCTGCGGCGGTTGTCTGAAACAGACAGGCGTGATGTGCCCGACCTTCATGGCCACGGGCGAGGAAGTGATGTCCACGCGCGGCCGCGCCAATATCATTCGGGCCGCGCTGCAAATGCGGGTCGAGGGCGATGATCCGCTGCGGTCTAGCGAGCTCGATGCGGCGCTGAGCAATTGTTTATCGTGCAAAGGCTGCACACCGGAATGTCCGTCCAACGTAAATCTCGCGCTGCTCAAGGCGGAGCTGCTGCACGCACGCTACCAACGCGATGGATTACCGCTGCGCGAGCGGTTGTTGAGCAATGTCGACTTGGCAGGACGAATCGGGTGCGCCATGCCCGCGCTTGCTAATGCGATTGTCGATCTTGCGCCGCTGCGGGCGGTGCTCGACAGGACGCTCGGCATTTCGCGAAAACGCTCGCTGCCGCACTACGCGCCCGAACGATTCGACCACTGGTTCGAGAAACGGGAGCGTCGGACGAATAATGCGGCGGTCATAGACCGCCGCTACAAGAGAGGAAAAGTCATTCTTTGGGACGACACATTCGTGCGGTATCACGAGCCGCACATTGGGATGGCGGCGGTCAAAGTGCTGGAAGCGCTCGGGTTCGAAGTCGTGCTCGCGCAAGAGAGGCAATGCTGTGGTCGGCCGGCATTTAGCCAGGCCAATCTCGATGCCGCCACGAAAGCCGCGCAGCACAATGTCGATCTTCTCTCAGACCGCCAATTCCTCGATATTCCAATAATCTTTCTCGAGCCATCGTGCTGGTCGATGTTCGTGGACGATTATCGCGAGCTGAAGATCGAGAAGGCCGATGGAATTGCGGCGCGCTCTTTTCTCTTTGAAAAATTCGTGGACGACTTGCTCGCGCGGGAGCCCAACGCGCTGGCATTCAATCATCGCGAATCGAACGTAACAATCCACCCGCATTGCCATGCCCGGGCGCTCATCAACCCGGGGTTCATGACGCAGTTGGTGGAACGATTGCCGGGCCGTAAAGCGAACCTGCTCGACAGCGCTTGCTGCGGCATGGCCGGGGCATTCGGTGCGCTCGCGGAAAAATACGATCTTTCGGTGCAGGTCGGCCAGATGCTCACGCGCAAGATCGACAATCAACCATTCGGCAGCGACCTCGTCGCTTCGGGCACAAGTTGCCGCCATCAGATTGTCGATCTTACCGATGCGCGGCCGAGGCACATGGCCGAAGTGATTGCCCAAGCGCTGGTCTAAAAACAATGCGCGGTCATACTGAACGAAGTGAAGGACCTCTCATGCGCGTGATTGATCACACAAATTGCATTGCGTGATCGGCGCTTCGATTGGGAGATCCCTCGCCGTCTCACGCGGCTCGGGATGACCGGGTTTACTGTTTGGGTGGCGGTTGACCTCCGGGCGGCGGCGGGCCACCGGGCGGAGCGCCGCCGGGAAGATCTTCGTCCGGAACAGCGAGAATGTCGTGCTCGTTGAATGAAGCGGGGTGACTGGCAAGTTCTTTACGCAAGGCGGCGATCTGTTCTTTTGTGACCGGGCTGGCGTTGTTGCCCCATTCGCTTCGCTCGTAGGTCAGAACGTCCGCGACTTTTTGATCACCGAGAGTTTCCCACGGTTGCATCACCGCGGTGCCGTACTGCTGGCCTTTGACTTTGACCGGACCCTGGAGGCCTTTGAGCACGATCATGGCCGGACGACGCGAGCCACCGATGGTGAACTCGGACCCGGCAAGAGGCGGATATTGTCCGGGCATGCCCTGGCCGTTCGCCTGGTGACAGGTCTGGCAATTCGCCGAGAAAACTTTTTTGCCCCGCTCGCGCGGCGATAACTCAGCGGCTTGTTCCCCGCCGGCCGCACCGGTGGCCGCTGTTTTTTTGGGAGGAGGTCCCATCATGGGGTCGAGACTATCGCCGCTGAAACCGCCCGAGTAGCGGCCGAGATAGGCGCCGGCACAAAAAATTGCCAGCCCATAAACGGCAATGAGCCAGATCGACAAGGGCTCGAGCCCAACGCGCGGCTCGCGTTTCTCGCGCTGAATGGCGGCGTGCACTTCCTGCACTTCGGCGTGCTCGCCGTAGTCCATTCCCTGGCGCGGTCCGGTGGGGTTCTCGTTCATTTTTTTGGCGGCGGCGCGGGCGGCGGGGACGCGGCCGCTGCTGCGGGGGCAGGCGCGGCCGGCGATCCGGCGGGCGCGGGTCCGCCGGCAGACTTAACTTCCTTCAACGGGTGCGATTGGTCGAGCGACATCAAATACGCGACGAGACATTGCGCATCGTAAGTAGGAACAATCTCATATCCTTCCGGGGGCGCATCGGGAGCGGACAATTGAAGGGCATCGGCCGAGGGCTGTCCGCCCATGGAACGTTTTTGGTAAAGGAACCGGAAGGCCGGCATATTCGAATCGAGTGTGACGCTGCGCGGCGAATAAAGATGTCGATGATGCCAGGCGGCGGAATACGGTGGCGGTTCACCGGTGACAGGATTTGCCGAGGGCGTGGCGGCGGGCGGCGGCGCGTTCGCATTCGCCGGTGATTGCGCCGGTGAGGGGGCGGGCGGATTGGGCGCGGGTGAAGGCGCTGGCGATTGATTAGCCGCCGGAGAAGGTGGCGCCGGTGAGGCGGCTCCCGCTGGTGCATTGATTGGAGCGTTGGCGGCGTTGGCGGCGGGCGACGGTTCGCCTTCGGCGGGCGCGCGTTTACCAATGTTCGCCAGATCAGGGCCCATGCGCTCTTTGCCGAGCAACACCGGACGATCGAAAATGTAATCGCGCGGCGCGCTGCGTCGCTCCCCCCATTTGCGGTCGATATCGGCCGCGGCGTAGTCGGCGCGGACCTGCTGGCTGTGACAATAAAAGCAGCCGTTCGCGACGTAAACGTGCCGGCCGCGCTCGGCCATGCCGGAGCGCGGCGCGGGATAAACGTCGGTCGCTTCTTCGTCCATCTGCGGATTCAAATGACCGATTTGGTAGTTCGGCACGAGAATGAGTCCGATCCAGGAAAAGCTGAACGTGCCGAAAATACCGAGAAGCAGTGGCGCAAGCCCCCTCATACGTGCGCCTCCGAACCTTCCGCTTCGACCGGATTCAAAAACGTCGGGACGGTCGATGTCCGACCGAGACCAAAAAGCATGAGGCCGAAATGGTAGGCGAAAACAAAATGCGAAACCGTGAGCAGAATTCCGGCGATGCTGCGCCCGCGCAGATAAGGCAGAATGGTCTGCACGCTTTCGGTAAACTGAAGCGAGGGATTAGCTTCGTTTGCGCCTTCGAGGAAGCCGCCGGCCAACAACATCAACGTCATCAGCCCGATGCCGTAAGCCGACGCCCAAAAGTGCAATTTGATCAAGGTCGCATAGCGCCATTCGCGGCCGACCAGACGCGGGATGATGTAATACATCGACCCAAACAAGATCATTGTGACAAAGGCATAAAGGCCGAGGTGCGTGTAAGCGATGCTGGCCTGGCTGAAATTCACGTAGCGGGCGATTGACCGAAGCGAAATGAGGACACCGATCGCGCTGAAGATGGTGTAGGACATCGCGCCAAACACCGTGAAGCGCAGGGTCGGACTGTAACGCAGGAGCGGGAAATAACCGAGCATCGTCATGTGATGATTGAGCCCAACGGTGGCCACCGGAATAATGGTGAGGATGGTGGCGGCGATGCTGGCCGTGATCATCCAGGCCGGAAACGGCCCATCGACGAGCCGCTGCATTCCGGTCCAACTGGAAAAGAGCGCGTAGGTCCAGAAACCGATCGTGGCGAGGTGATAACTGTAAACCGGACGTCCGATGACTTTCGGGATCATGTAATAAGCGGTGCCGAGCGCGACGGCTCCGAGCCAGAGAAACATGACGTTGTTCGCGTACCACCAGGTCACGGCCGCCTGCATCACGCCCTGCATCGGGACGACGAAGAGCATCAACTGCGCGGCAGCATAAAGCCACGGGAACCAAAGGAAGGCGCCGAGCAGATACCATTGGGTGATGTAGATTTGTTCGCCGCGCCGGAAACGGAACATCAACACCGCCCATGAGAGCATGAGCGTGTAAGCGACAAAGAGAACGACCGCGGCGTAGGGCGGAAACTCCAGCCACTGGTAACCGGTGTTCTCGCCGAGCAAAATACCGGTTACACCCATGAGCACGCCCAGGTTCCAAAAACCAGCGCCGGCCACGATGACCAACGGACGGCGCAGGACCGTGCGGCATAAGCGCGCCATGATCCAGACCGCGGTGCCCATCGCCGCCATCGACGCCCAGCCGTAAACCATGATGTTCATGTGCACGGGGCGCAGTCGTCCCCAGGTCAGAAAATCCATTCCCGAAAACAAATCGGCCGAGTGCGCTTTGAAGGAGACGAGCGCGGCGAGCAACGTGCCGATGAGCAGCCAGGCAATCGCCGAAGCGTAAAACATCAAGACCGGCACGCGCGTCGATGCATCGATGAGGGCGCGCTCGTATTGCTCGGCTTCGGTCGCCGGCGCATGCGTTGGAAGCGATGGCGCTTTTAGCGGAATCTCAGTGGCGTCCATATAGTCAGCGCAAGATCGACATCTTCATGGTGGCGGCGTCGCACCGCGCACCGGCAAAGGACTGCCCGGCGGGCTGGGCGTTACCGTTGGCGACGGCGAAGCGGCCGGTTGCGCCGTGGAAGATTGCGGTGAAGCCGCCGGCGGGGTGGCGGCGCCGGGCTGAGTGCCGGGTTGCGCGCCCGCAGGCTTGATTGCGGCGGCGGGTTGAGCCCCGGCCTCCGATTTTGGTCCTGCCACCGAAATCGGTTTCGGCGTGCCGGCTGAGGTTGGCGCGGGCGAAACGCTGGGCGACGGCGGAGCGGCGCCGGTGGGCGCCGGCGCAGCCGCTGCGCCAGCCGCAGCAATAGGATAGGCCGGAGCAGGTTTTTGCTGCGCCAGTTCGGCAAGGGCCAGTTGCATGCCGCGAGCGATCGGCACGCGCACGACGCCTTTCTCCTTGTCGATCCAACCGTAGCTCTCCAGTTCTTTCGTGTCCGCTTCGCGCGTGGTCTTCAAAATCTCAGCCCGCTTTTTCGCGCGGATCTCTTCGTAAGTATCGCCGCGCGGTGCTGGACCGATCAAAGCCAGCACGATCACCCCGAACAAAACGAAAAGACAAACGACGCCCACCCAGGTGGAGAAGGGCGCGCGCGCGCGCACAGCTTCACGAATGGATTCAGCGTCCGCCATATCAGTTCATCAAGCGCAGCGATTCGATCAGTCGCGGATCACGCACCGGGAAGAGCGACGTTTTCCCAACAATGCGCAGGTAAACGAAAGCCAGCGTGGTCCCGATCCCGATGAGCGAAACAAAATCCCACAAACTCACATGCACACCGGTGCCGTGCAGCGCCGGCAGGACCACCAAATACATGTCGAGCATTTGCATGAACAGGATCCAGCCGGCGATAAGGCAGAGCTGACGGGGTTTTTTCTTGACCGAACGGAGCAACAAAATGGCGAACGGCCCGAAAAAGCGGCCCACCACCAGCAACATGCTCAATCCCCACCACGACTCGGTGTTGCGGGTGAGAAAGTACTGCGTTTCCTCCGGCATGTTCGCATACCAGATGAGCATGTACTGGCCGAAGCCGATGTAGGCCCAGAAGACAGAGAAGGCGAACATCCACTTCCCCATGATGTGGTAATGCTCCATGGTGACCACTTCCCTGAGGTAACCCGCGTTGCGCAACGCCGTGATGACGAGCACGAGCAGCGACATCGAGCTGCCGGCGGTCCCGGCAAAGATGTAAACGCCGAACATGGTGGAGAACCAGCGGTAGTTCAGGCTCATCAGCCAATCGAAGGCGCCGAAGGTGAGGAAGAGCGCGAACATCGGCAGACTGGCGAAGGAAACTTTGCGCAGCCAAATCGTGAACTTCGGATTGCCGTCCTTGTCCTGTTGCACGGAGAAACGCCGCAGTAGTTGCGAGGCAATGATAAAGAAGCCGAAAAAGACGATCGCGCGCAGGATGAAGAAGTTCAGATTGAGATAAGCGCGCTTGGAATCGAGCGCCGCCTCCGCATGCGGGGGAATGTTCATCCACTCGTAGAGATGGCGGCGCAAAAGCAGGATGGGCAGAAAGAAAACCGCCATGACCGCGACCAGCACCGCAATATTTTCAAGCTGCCGCCGCACGACCACCGTCCATTCCGCATCGGTCGCGTAATGAACAATCGTCCAGAAGAAACAGCCCACGCAAAGCGTGAAGAAAAAGGCAAACGCAAACAGCCACGAAAAACTGAGCTGCTTCGGATCGATCGCCGCGCCGACGCCGCAGAGCGCGAGGGTCACAAACGCGATCAGCCCCAATAACACGGAGAGACCGGTGAAACGGCTCGTCTCGAAGTATTCGCCCTCCGGCGTCGGCACGGTGTGAGAACGCTCGCTCATTTCTTGGGCGGCGCCGGTTGCGCCGGTGACGGTTGGGGTTGCGCCGGCTGTTCCAATTCGGCGCGATGCTCCGGCGGTACATCGACAATCGAGGCCGCCTGGCTGCGCTGGAGCGCGCGCAGATAGGCAATGATCGCCCAGCGATCGGACACCACGATGTTTGGACCGTAGGCCATCATCGTGTTTTTACCGTTTGTGATCGTGTTGAAGATCTCGCCGTCGGCCATTTTACGAATGCGCTCGTCCTGCAGAGTGGCGACGGTGGTGAGGCCGAACTGTTTGGTCACCCCCTTGCCATTCGCGCTGGCGCCGTGACACATCGCGCAGGTGATGTTGAAACGTTGCTGGCCGCGCTTGAGCAACTCCGCGGTGACCGCTACGGGCAGGCCCGTTCCCCAGCGGTCGCCCATTTTGCCGGTGTTGTAATAATCAGTGCCCTCGCTGAACGCGAACGCCGGGCGGACGGCCGCTTCCGCGGGCCCGGCGCCGCTGCGCGCGCCCTGCGGGTTCGGCATTTCGTAACCGATCGGCACCGTGCCGGCCACCGGCAGCCGCGGCCCACGGCCATCGGCAAAAAAGCCGAGCGGCGCCTGGGCGCGCACTTTCATCTGACGCACCATGTCGGGAAAAATCTCCAAGGGCGAGCCGGTGCTCTTCTGGCCGCGAAATCCGAAGACCGCGACAAGCGCGATCGTACAGAGAAGCGAAATGAGCAGGAAGCCGCGGAGCATTGCTATTCCTCGTGGATGATGGTGATGTGCTGGCCGCCGCTGCGTTCGAGAAGCTCGCGCGCTTCCACTTCGGTAAAGCGCGGATCGCGCGCTTCGATGATGAGAAAGAAACCGTCGTTCGTCGCGCGGCTGAAGCGTTGCCAATTAAATATGGGATGATGCCACCGCGGCAGACCATTCATGATTTGCCACGCGAAGAAGGCCGAGAAAGCGGCGAAGAGCACCGTCAGCTCGAACATGATCGGGAAAAAGGCGGGCACAGTGAAAAAGTTTGTCGGTTTCCCGTGGACGACGACCGGATAAAGAAACGACGACGGCCCGAATTCGACCAGGGCGGCAGTGAGCAGACCCGAGACGCCGCCGAACAAGACCCAGCCGCTGAGCCATGATTTGCCGAGACCCATTGCTTCGTCCATGCCGTGGATCGGGAAGGGCGAGTGCACGTCCCAGCGCTTGAACCCGGCGTCGCGCACCATTTTCGCGGCGTTATACAGCGCGGCCGCACTCGGATACTCCGCGCCGATTGCGTAAACCTTGTGCCCGGATGGCGTCCTGAGATTGTTCATGTGCGCTCCTTTCCACCGGGCGCCACCGGGTGATGTTCAATCGCACCGTTGTAATGGGCGTCCGCCTCGGGCAGGACAATCTTCACTTCCGACATCGCGATCATGGGCAGAAAACGGACAAAGAGCAGGAAGAGCGAAGTGAAGATGCCGAGCGTGCCGATGAACGTCCAGATATCGACCCAGGTGGGAAAGAACAAGCCCCAGGCCGAAGGAATAAAATCCCGATGCAATCCGCCGACGATGATAATAAAGCGCTCGAACCACATCCCGGCGTTGACGCACATGCAGACAAAGTAAACGACGTAGACGTTGCGCCGGCACCAGTGGAACCAGAAAAGCTGGGGCGAAAGCACATTGCAAAACAACATGCCCACCCACCAGTACCACCAGTAAGGGCCGAAGATGCGGTTCCAAAACGCGAAACGCTCGTAGGCATTGCCGCTGTACCACGCGACAAAAAATTCCATGGCGTAGGCGTAACTGACGAAGGAGCCGGTCAGCAAAATGATCTTCGCCATCTTGTCGACATGCTGCGGCGTGATGATGTCGTGCAGCTTGAAAAGCGCGCGCGCCGGCAAAACCAAGGTCAGCACCATGGCGAAGCCGCCAAAAATCGCGCCGGCCACGAAATAAGGCGGGAAAATGGTCGTGTGCCAGGTGGGCAGGATCGACGTGGCGAAGTCGAACGACACCACGCTGTGCACGGAAAGCACCAGCGGCGTGGACAAACCGGCGAGGAGCAAATACGCCATTTCGTAATGGCGCCAGTTACGGTTCGACCCGCGCCAGCCGAGCGCGAAAATGCCGAAGAGGAACTTCTTTATTTTCGATGTCGCCCTGTCGCGCAGCGTCGCCAGGTCCGGGACCAAACCGGTGTACCAAAACAGGACCGAGACGGTGAAATAGGTTGAGACAGCGAACACGTCCCACATCAAGGGACTGCGAAAATTCGGCCAGACGCCGAACGCGTTCGGGATCGGCGCCAGATACCACGCCATCCAGACCCGTCCGACGTGCACGCCGGGAAAGATGGCCGCGCACATCACGGCGAAGAGCGTCATCGCTTCGGCCGACCGATTGATGGAGGTGCGCCACTTTTGGCGGAGCAAATACAAGATCGCCGAGATGAGGGTGCCGGCGTGACCGATACCGATCCAGAAGACGAAGTTGGTGATGTCCCAGGCCCATCCAACCGGGTGATTCAATCCCCACGTGCCGACGCCGGTGGAAATTTGATAGCCGAGACAGAACAAACCGAATCCGGCGATGCCGGCCGTAATGGTGAAGGCCACCCACCACCAGCGCGGCGCCGGTTGCTCGACCACGCCGGAAATCCTCTCCGTCAGCCAACTGAAATTGCGCCGGTGCAACACCAGCGGCACGCGCGCCAGCGGTCGCTCGGGCGTGGTCGCCGCCTCCGCTTCAATCACATCTGGGGCTGTCGGTGTTTGGTCCATTTGCTAAAAAGCGGTCATCCCGAGCCGCGCAGACGGCGAGGGACCTCGCAATCGAAGTCGCGGTCACGCAACGTAAATTGCGTGACGTAGCACCAAATGTGAGGTCCTTCGCTTCGCTCAGGATGACATGCTGGGGGAGGCGCGGCGGGCTGTGCAAGATCGACAACGCGCAAGATCGACATCTTCATCACGCTTCTTTCTCCGGGCTCGCTACCCCCACGTTGCCCGCATCGGGCATGCGCGGATTGGGGTTGCGGATGCGGGCGAGGTAGCTCGCCCGCGTTTTCACGTTCAAATATTCGAGCAGCCGATAATTGCGGTCCTGCTGCTTGAGTTTAGAGACGCGGCTTTCTGGGTCGGCGACATCGCCGAAGACAATCGCCTCGGTCGGGCAAGCCTGCGCGCAGGCGACCGTGAATGAGTCGCGCGGGATGCGCGTTTTGTCCGAGGCGCCGGCGCGAACGTGCGCCGCGATCTTGGCTTCTTCGATGCGTTGCACGCAATAAGTGCATTTCTCCATCACCCCGCGCATTCGCACCGTGACGTTTGGGTTCTTTTGCAGCTTGGTGATGTCGGGAGCGCCTTTTTCGGTAAAGGGCGCGAAGTATTCTTTGTAAATGGCGAACTGGCCGGCGATTTTCTTTTTGCCGAGCGGCCGCTGGTTGTAATCGAAGAAATTGAACCGGCGCACTTTGAAGGGGCAATTGTTCGCGCAATAACGAGTGCCGACGCAGCGGTTATAAGCCATAATATTTAGGCCGTCCTCGCTGTGCACGGTGGCGTTGACCGGACAAACGGTTTCGCAGGGCGCGTTTTCGCAGTGCTGACACATCATGGGCTGGTGCACCATTTCGGGTTGCTCGGGCCAGTCGCCATTGTCCTGGTTGAAATGTTTCGCGCTCGCAAAATAACGATCGATCCGGATCCAATGCATGGTGCGGCCGTGCGCGGCCTGAAGTTTGCCCACGATGGGAATGTTGTTCTCCGCCTGACAAGCGATGACGCATGCGCTGCAGCCGGTGCAAACATTCAGGTCCACCGCCATGCCCCATTGCTGCGCCGCGCCCAACTTCGGGTGCTGGTAAAGACTCGGCAGATGTTCCGGCGCCTCGTCGCTCCCCGCCGTTTTTTCGACGAACTGATTGTCCTCGCGATAACCGGCGAGCGTCGCTTCCCGGACAAGCCCGCGACCTTCAATGCTGAAGTGGTCCTGTGTGATTGAGAGCGGATATTTGCGGCCGACTTTGGCCACGCTGATGCGCTCGATCGCCTTGCCATCCGCCACCACGAAATGCGGATTGGCGTAGGTGCGCAGCAGATAACCGTTGAACCCGGCTTCTTCGCCGATCGGTCCGGTCTTTTTCCGGCCGTAACCGAGCGGGATTGTGATTGAGTTTTCGGCGTGTCCCGGCGAAACGATGGCGGCAATGACGAGCTCGCGTTTTAGCGCCTGATCGTGGGCGTCGCGCCAGCCCTCCGTAATTGTGATCTGAAGAAGATCGCCAGTTTCCACGCGCAACTCGCTGGCAAATTTGGGACTGATGAGCGCGCCGTTGTCCCAGGTAAGCTTCGTAATCGGGTCGGGCAATTCCTGCAGCCAGGCATTGTTGCTGTAACGGCCGTCATCCATCGCATAACTGCCAATCAGGACAATTTCCGGCGAATCGGCGCCGGGCGCGCCCGCCGGCGCCCACTGGCCCGGCATTTGTCCGACGGCCGCGGCGGCTCCGGCGTTGAACGCCGGCGGTCGATCGCGCAAGCGGATGTGCGAGCCGAAACCGTCGTGCAGAAAACGCGACCATGCCGTCTCGAAATCGCCGGGAGGCGCGGTCGCGCGAAAAGTTTCCTGGACGAGCTCGGGACCTTTGGGCGGCGGCGCGCCTAACAACATGTTGAGCAGCTCGATCTCGGAAAGCCCGCCGAAGAGCGGCAGGATCATTGGTTGGATCGACAAGTAGGCGCCGTCGAAGCCGAGAGCATCGCCCCACGCTTCGAGGTAATGCGCCATCGGCACGTGCCAGCGACTCAACTCCGAGGTGGCGTCCTCGTGATAGCCTAGCCGGACCACCTCGGGCACTTTCTTTTGCAGGTCGGGCCAATCGAGTGGCAATTTCGCCGTTTGATCCAGGGCCAGCGCGCGGTGCGCATTGTAAACGGGATCGCCCCCGAGGATGAAGAGCTGTTTGACGCGGCCTTCGTTAATGTCTCCGGCCAATTGCACGATCGTTTGCGGCTTGGCGCTGCGCGGAAATTCGCGCAACAGCAGGGTCGTGCCGAGGTTTTTGAGCGCACCGTTGATCGCATAGGTGAGCAATTGCACCACCGCCGGCTGCTCGGGACCGGCGAGGACGAGACTGGCGCCGGGTTTTGCGACCAAGTCCTGAGCGGCTTCATTCAGCCATTGCTCGTCAAACCCGGCAGCGCTGGGCGGAGCGAGCGCGCTCAGCAGCGTGCTCAGGCCGGCATCGCTCGTTGCGGCGGCGATTTTTCCAGCGAGCGCGTGCGCGAAAGCCGCGATCTGGCTGGCCGGGCAACGCAGGCGATGGTCGGCCATCGCTCCCGTGATGGTGAACCGGTTCTCGACGACGTAGAGCCGATTCATGTTGTCTTTGGCCGAGCGCACTCTGCGGCGCGAAGTGAATCCACGCGTCAGCGCGAGTCCGCCCTGGCCGCAATCGAGAAAGTCGCTGTCGAGCGCGAGGATCACATCGGCGCGCTCCAGCCGCGGAACCAAACGGACGCCCGGGCCGAATGCAACTTCGGTCGCGTAATTGGACGCGTCTCTTACGAACGGCTCGGATACACACCAGCGCATGTTTGGGAAAAATTTTTGCAACTCGGCGCGCAATCTTTCCCGCGTCGGCGAGTGGACCTCCTCGACCAGGAAGGCCAGGCCGTCGCCGCCATTTGCGCTCATCTCCGTTCGCAGCTTGTCGATGTAGGCGCGAAACGCGTTCAGGTCGGACGTTTTCCCGCGTTCAACGAACCGCTTCGACCGTGCCGGATCGTAAAGATCGAGCACCGAAGCCTGGGCGAAGGCGTCGGTCGCGCCGCCGCTCGCCGGATGAAGCGGATTTCCTTCTACTTTGATCGGGCGGCCATCAACCGTGGTCGCGATCAAAGGGATCGCACCCGTCCGGCGCGGCATGGCGGTCGCGTAGTAGAGGAATTTTCCCGGGACCGTCCACTCGGCGCTGTTCGTGAACGGAACGAGGTGGGCTTCCGGACGGCGACAGCTCGTCAGACCAACTCCGGCCAGAGCCATCGACGCACCCATTAGTTTCAGGAAATCGCGCCGCGACCAGTCGGCGCCATTCAGCTCCGCCGCGCCCGCTGGAAATTCTCGTTCCAACCAATCGCGAAACTCGGGTGTTTCGCTCAGCTCGGCCAGACTGCGCCAGTATTTTTTTCCGGTGAGCGGCTCCGGTGGATGTTGGAAGACGCGTTTCATCGGGAAAGGAGCACGGCCGTCCCGGCTGTGCGGCGGACAGGCGTCTCGCCTGTCGAATGTTGCTTGTGGGCCGCAGGCGAGACGCCCGCGGGCCGCACAGGCCAGAGGCCCGTGCTCCGAGCTGTAATGCGCTCGCGCATCGAATTCATCGGTGGCACCCCTGGCAATTCGTCGGCGGGTTGATGTCCCACTTTTCTTTCAACGTCTGGCCGATCTCGGCTTGGGTGAGCTTTTTCTTTTTCGTCCATTGCGCAGGATCGACATCCTGCGGCGCGCCGTATTTGGCGACAAACTCCGCCGGCTTCACGTCATCGGGTTTCCAATCGAGATTAAAAACCTGGTCGTCCGGGCGAAGAAAATTTTCCGGATGGCGGTGACATTCCAGACACCACGCCATGCTGTGCGGCTTGGCGTGATAAACCACCGGCATGTGATTGACCGGGCCGTGACAACTGAAACAGCTGATCCCGCGATTAACATGAGCGGCGTGATTGTAAAAAACGTAGTCCGGCGTGCGATGCAGTTGCACCCACTCGATCGGTTTGCCCGTCTTCCAACTTGCCCGCACCGGTTCGAGCTTTGGGTTGTCCTTTTGCACCTGTTGATGGCAATTCATGCACGTCTGCGTGTTCGGCAGGTTCGAATGCGCCGCCACTTCGACAAAACTGTGGCAGTAACGGCAATCCATTCCCAGCTGCGACACGTGGATGTCGTGCGGAAAGGGCACCGGCTGGATCGGTTCGTAGCCGACCCGCGTGTATTTCGGCGTGACGTAATACCACGTCCCCGCGGTCAGTCCGCAGACGATCAGCACGCCGCAGATCGCCAGCTTGAGCGGCAGCCAATTCGTCCAGCGCGGGAAAAAATTCGCCATAACAAATCAGCGGCCCCGCCCCACGCACCACCGAAGCCGCCAACCTGAAAACGAATCGGGAACAATATTAGGATGTGCCGGGTTGAGAGGGTGCAAAGTTTGAAGTTGATTCCGCGCCTGAGGGAAAGGCAAAAGTCTATAAATGCGCATCGCGCTGGCAAAACAAAATTCGTCGCTGCTTTTCACGTGCATCTTCTGCTTTTTCATGCGCGCCAGTATTAATTCAGCCGCGAGCGAAGCCGCCGACCTGATTCTTCTTAACGGCAATGTTTACACCGTCAATGATCGCCAGCCTCGCGCCGCCGCCGTCGCGACTAAAAAAGACCGAATCCTCTTCGTCGGCTCGACTGAGGAAGCAAAAAAGTTGGCCACAGCAACGACGCGGATTGTCGATCTTGCGGGCAAAACCGTTTTGCCCGGGCTGACCGAGTCTCATTGCCACATCTTCGGGATTGGCGAACGCGAGATGAGTCTGAACCTCGAAGGCACAAACACGCGCGAAGATTTTCTCGCCAAAGTAAAAGAGCGCGTCGCGCAGACTGAGCGCGGCAAATGGATCGTTGGCCGCGGCTGGATCGAAACCTTCTGGAAACCGCCACAATTTCCGACCCGGCAGGACCTGGACAAAATCGCGCCGGACAACCCTGTTTTCCTGACGCGGGCCGACGGTCACGCCGCCGTCTTGAACACGGCCGCGCTCAGGATCGCCAAGATCGACAAGCACACGCCGAATCCCTTCGGCGGCGAAATTTTGAAGGACAAGACAACCGGCGAGCCGAGCGGGATGCTTCTCGATAGCGCGATGGATTTGGCCGGGAAAAATATTCCGCAATCCACTGCGGCCGAGCGCGAGCAGGCGCTGCTCACTGGAATCAATCGCGAGATCGCTCTCGGCTGGTGCGAGATTCAAAACGCCGGCAGCCACCGGGAAGATGTCGATCTTATCAGGAAAGTTTACCGCGAGGGCAAAGCGAAGATCCGCTTCGTCAATGCGGTTTTCGGTCCCGGTGAAGATGCGCAGAAGTTTCTGAGCGAAGGCCCGACGATCAACGCGTTCGATCACAATCTCACTGAGCGGACGATCAAAGTGATGTTCGACGGCGCGCTTGGCTCGCGCGGCGCGGCGCTGCTCAAACCGTACAACGACGCGCCCGAGACTTCCGGTTATCTCACTGAGAAACCGAAAGATTTGAAACCAATGTTCGAGGAAGCGTTGCGTCGCGGCATCCAGGTCGAGACCCACGCCATTGGCGATCGTGCGAACCGGACGATTCTCGATCTTTACGAAACCGCGCTCAAAACAGTGCCGCCCGATCAAAGAAAAGTGCGCGAGCCGCGCTGGCGCGTCGAGCACGCGCAGATTGTCGATCTTGCGGACATTCCGCGCTTTGCCAAGCTCGGCGTGATTCCGTCGATGCAACCATCGCACGCGATCAGCGATTTATTTTTCGCGCCGGCGCGACTGGGAATGGAGCGGCTGGCCGGCGCCTACGCCTGGAAAAGTTTTCTCGATTCGGGCGCCGTCATCTGCGGCGGCTCCGATGCGCCGGTCGAGCGCGGCGAACCGATGATCGAGTTTTACGCCGCCGTCGCGCGTAAAAGCATCAAAGGCGAGACCGGTGAAGACTGGCACCCTGAGCAAGCCGTCTCGCGCGAGCAGGCGCTCAAGATGTTCACGATCTGGCCGGCTTATGCGGCGTTTGAAGAAAATGACAAAGGCTCGATCGAACCCGGCAAGCTCGCCGATTTCACGGTGCTTTCAGCCGACATTATGAAAATCCCCGAGCCGGACATTCTCAAAACGCGGTGTGAGATGACCATTATCGGCGGTGAGGTGGTCTACCACCGCGCGCCATGAATCCTTGTCATGTCGAGCGAAGTCGAGACATCTCTCATTACAAATAGTAAGAGATTCCTCGACTTCGCTCGGAATGACAGAGTGCCGGAATCAGCGCGTTTGTTGATCTATTTCGGCGGCGAACTGGTGATCTCAGTTGCGCGATAGCCACTGCGCCGAATGGCGGTGCAGATTTCTTCCTTCGTGATGCCGATTGGATTGTAAGCCACGATGGCGCCGCCGCCGACAAACTGCACGTCGCGCACGCCGTTCAAATCTTTGACCGCGTCGCGCACGGCGTTCTGCGCCACGTCCGAGTTAACCTCATTGATATCGAACTCGACCTGCTCCAGCGGCGGGTCGTTTGTCTCTTGTTCGGCCATTCTCAATTGAGAATCGCTCGCCGCGGCCGACTCAGTCGGATCTCAAATGGTCGGCGCCGGCAAGTTCTTTCGCCCGCCAGTGCGAAATGCGCCCAAACCATTCGCGTGCCGCGTCAGCCACATCTTCGGCTTTGGCCAGGCCGCCATCGACGAACGAGCGCCCGGTCGCTTCCCAGACTTTTTTAACGACGAGCGCGCCGTTCTGGCGAACGATGCGCCCGAGATGTTGCACGGCATCGGCCGTGGCGGAGCGGCGAATCATTTCGGGCGACGATTGGGAGGTGATTTCGCAATAACGCCGGGCCACTTCGCCAACCCGCAAGGTCAGAAAGGCGTTGGCTGCGCCCGTGGAAACGCAGCGCACCAGAAGCGCCGAGATTCCACTCAAACCCGGAATGCCGCCTTTCAACGCCGGTACGACCGAAGCGGCGAGCGGCGCGAACATCTCGCCGATGTCGAGCGATTCCAACCCGCTCGCCACCAGCGCGGTGCCCCCGACGTTCGCGTAAAGCCGCAGCAGTTCGCGCGGTGAAGGCCTTTGCACATAAATGCGAGCGATGCGCGCGACCATTCGGATTTGCGTGAAGAGCACGACGAGTGCGTCGAGCCGGCCGTTCTGCATGAGCGCCGTGCTCAGGAAGACCGCACTGGCGGTGTTGCGAATGACGCCGTCGGCTTCGCCTGATAAGTCGCGTAACGCGGCTTCGATTTCTTCGAGTGTTTCGACCGGTTTGCCGCGGGTCCGCGGATTGGCGCGGAGCCGCGCGCGAAGCGCCTCGAGGTAAGCTTCATATTGAGGCCCGGAATCGCAGTTTGGAGGAACAAGCCCCGGCGGCAATTTCGCATACGCGATCGCGCCGTAGAGCATGAAAAATCCGAGCGCGAGACAAAGCGCCGAGAATACAATCTGCCCGGCGAGGGGATGAATTCGGTCGGCCAACGCGACCACGCTCATGAACCCGGCCGCGATCAGCGACAGCAGGCACACCGCGGCAATCGAGATTATGATCAACGCGAGCTTGCGGGTGTTTGTCATGTCGAGCGCAGTCGAGACATCTCTCACTGTTCAGCCTTTATCAATTAGAGATTCCTCGACTTCGCTCGGAATGACAAGGCGGCGCAGCCGCCCACTAGGAATACAAATATTCGTCGTGATATTCGCGCTGCGGTGCGAACTGGGCGGGTTCGCTGGCCATCTCGGGATACTCGAAGATTTTGCCTTCGTAATTGCGGATCACAATTTTCTCGTGGTCGTGATAGAGGACGTAATTGGGGTTGATCGGCACTTTGCCGCCGCCGCCGGGGGCGTCGATCACGTATTGGGGCACGGCGTAACCGCTGGTATGGCCGCGCAAGCCTTCGATGATCTCGAGGCCTTTGGCGACCGACGTGCGCAAATGCGATGAGCCGTTAATCAGGTCGCACTGATAAACGTAATAGGGGCGGACGCGGCACATCAGCAGTTTGTGCACGAGCGTTTTCATCGTCTCGACGTGGTCGTTTACGCCGGCGAGCAGCACGCTTTGGTTGCCGAGCGGGATTCCGGCGTTGGCCAGACGCTCGAGCGCTTCTTTCACTTCAATGGTCAGCTCGCGCGGATGATTGGCGTGCACGCTCATCCAGAGCGGATGATGTTTGGCCAAGATCGCGCACAGCTCGGCCGTGATCCGTTGCGGCAGGAAAATCGGCACCCGCGTCCCGATGCGGAGAAACTCGATGTGCTTGATCGCGCGCAGGCGGGACAACAACTTGTCGATCTTATCGTCGGAAAAAATGAGCGCATCGCCGCCGCTCAACAGCACGTCGCGCACTTCGGTGTGCTGCTCGAGGTAATGGAACGCTTCCTCGAAATCGGTGTGCAATTCCTGTTCACCCGCGCCGCTGACGACACGGCTGCGCGTGCAGTAGCGACAATACGAAGCGCAGCGGTCCGTCACCAAAAACAAAACCCGGTCCGGATATCGATGCACCAAACCCGGCACCGGCATGTGCGAATCTTCGCCACAAGGATCGGCCATGTCGTGAGGCGACGACCAGGTCTCCTCGATGCGCGGAATGACCTGGCGCCGGATCGGATCATCGGGCTGATCGCGCGGGATCAGATTGAAAAAGTGGGGTGTGACGGCCAGCGCGAGTTTATCGCCGGAAAGCAACACTCCCGCGCGTTCCGCTTCGCTCAGTTGGAGGTGCTGCTCAAGCTGAGCGAGCGACGTGACCCGGTTCTTGAGCTGCCATTTCCAGTCGTTCCATTGCGCGGCCGTCGCGCCGGACCAATAGCCCGGCGCGTGTGAGATGAACTCTTTCCCGTCGCCCTTCCCTCCTGCAAAAATACCCATTTTGTGTGAGGGAAAACGCTAAGAGCCGCAACCGGAGTGTCAATGCAGGCACTCGAAAGTGCGTCCCGCACACACGGGATTGGGGTCAATGACAATTGCCTCCCGCGCATGCCGCTCCGCTGGAGCTGAGTGCGCTGACTGGCGAAATCCACTACAAACATTGCGCCCTGAACGGAGCTACAGCGCCGGAACGGCGCGACATCCGCGTGCCCATGCCGCTCCGCTGGAGCTGGCTGCGGTAACTGGCGAAGCGACTATCAACATTGCGCTCCTAATGGAGCTACAGCGCCGGAGAGGCGCGGCATCCGCGCGCATCATGCCGCTCCGCTGGACCTGGCTGCGGTAACTGGCGAATCAACTACAAACATTGCGCTCCTAATGGAGCTGGAACGCCGGAGAGGCGCGACATCCGCGCGCATCATGTCGCTTCGCTGGACCTGGCTGCGCTGACTGGCGAATCAACTACAAACATTGCGCTCCTAACGGAGCTGGAGCGCCGGAGAGGCGCGACATGTTTATAGTTTCCTTGCGGCGGTTCACCAATCAGCTCCGTAGGAGCGACATGCGAACTGTCCGAACTGTCGGTGGACGTGCGCCGTTGAACGTTGCAAGTTGCACTCTGTCCAAATTCGGACCGATGCGTTTACCTTTCCTATTTGCGCTTTTCGTGACAACGACGATGTCGATCTTCGGCGCGCCGCCGGAGGCGCCGCCGCCGGCCGCGCCCCAATCGCCAACGGTTGCGCCCCAGGCGGCTGAGCAGGGCAAGGATGTCGTCCACGCTCTCAATAACGCCTTTGCCAAAGTGTTCGAAGTCGTCGCGCCCAGCGTGGTCATTATCGAGATCTCCAAGAAGGGCGAGAGCGAAGGCCCATCCCTGGAAGATTTCTTTTTTCAGGGGCCACCGGATGAAAATAATCCGCATCGAAACTTGCGGAATTTTCCACCGGTACAAAGCGAAGGCTCGGGCTTCATTGCCCGACCGGACGGTTACATCTTCACAAACTTCCACGTGGTGGAGGCGGCCGATAAGATCGACGTGAAACTGCATGATGGCCGCGAATTCCCGGCTCGAGTCGTCGGGACTGATGAGAAGACCGATATCGCCGTGATCAAGATCGAGGCCAAAGACTTGCCGGCGGCCCAATTTGGCGACAGCGACGCGGTGCGGGTGGGTCAGTTCGCATTCGCGATCGGCGCGCCGTTCAAGCTCGATTACACCTTTACCTACGGCGTAGTCAGCGGCAAAGGCCGCAGCAAATTGTTCACGACCGGCGGCTATTCGATTTCGGACTACCTGCAAACCGACGCCTCGATCAATCCGGGCAACAGCGGCGGTCCACTTTGCGATATCGACGGAAAAGTCATCGGGATGAACACGCTCATCAACGGATTGAACCGCGGCCTTGGCTTCGCCATCCCCATTAACATGGCCAAGGAGATCGGCGCCGAGCTCATCGCCGGCCACAAAATCGTGCGCCCGTGGCTAGGCATCCGGATCGAGACGCTCGGCGATGATCCCGCGATTCGTGATATGTTCAAAGGCGTCGATAAAGGCGTTGTCGTCCGCACGATCGAAGCCGACGCGCCCGCCTCCAAGAGCGATCTCCGCCCGTTTGATGTCATTACCAATGTCGACGGCGCCCCGGTCGGCACCGACACACAGTTGCAGCACGAGGTGCTGAAAAAGAAGATCGGCCAAAACGTCGAGCTAACCGTTTGGCGAAAAGGGCAGACACTAAAGATCCCGATCAAAACCGGCGAATTGCCGAACGAAATCGCGCGTGCCTCGAATGAGCCGCTCCGTCCCGGTCAACCGAGACCGGAAGACGCCGGCAAATTCGGGCTGCAAGTCCAGGAGATCACGAAAGAGATGAGTGAGCGCCTTCACCTCGACGTTGATCATGGCGTGATCGTTACCGACGTCGCCGATAACAGCATCGCCGCGGCGCAGGACATTCAACGCGAAGACATCATCACCGAAGTAGACGGCCGGCCGGTCAATGATGTGAAAACGTTCCGGGAAGCTTTAAGCAAAGCCGACCCCAAACGGGGCGTTCTTCTCTATCTCGACCGCAAAGGCACTAAAACCTTCGCCGTGCTCAAAGCCGCCGGTTGATCGGGGCGCTATTTGCGGGCGCCGACGATCACCAGCACGATTCCGCCGACGACCAGAATGCCGCTCAGCGCCGGCGGGAACTGGAAGCCTTCCCGCTCCGAATGCTTGATCTCGAGCGGGCCCAGCTGCGCGTCTTTCTTCTCGGTCGTCCACCGCAACCCGCCAAAGGCGAAGCCGATGATCCCGAGAACGATGAGGATGATGCCGATGATTCCAGCCGGTTTCATACTTGCGGCCTCGTAAGCCTTAGAGCGGGCGCCGGCCTTGGATCAACTGGATGATCAGCACCACCACCGCAATAACGAGCAGCAAATGAATGAAGCCGCCCATCGTGTAAGAGCTGACCAACCCCAGCAGCCACAGCACCAGCAGAATTACGAATATGGTCCAGAGCATAGAGAATTCCTTTCGGTTGAGGTCTTTACTTTCTTTCGTGTCGCATATGCCCGCCGCGCTTGTCGAATTAAAAATTTGCGACAAAAATTCTGCCCGACTGTTGCGGGCGGTGGCCTTAGCGCAGTCGGCCTGTAGCCACGGGCCTGTGGCCCGTTGGACGCTAAAGACGGCCCGCAGGGCCGTGGCTACGATGTTCCGAGAACGGCGCGCAAATCCCAGCCGCTCGCTTCAAGGCGTTGTCGCGCCGAATCGTAGTCGCAGTTGGTCAATTCGGAAACAACGCGCGTGGCGCGATCGCGCAGCTTGGCGCTGGAGGCGTGCAGGTCGATCATCCGATTTCCGCGCACTTTGCCGAGCGCAACCATTGCGCCCGTGCTGATAACGTTGAGCGCGACCTTCGTCGCAGTGCCGGCCTTCAATCGAGTCGAGCCGGTGAGGATCTCCGGACCGACCGCCAGCGTGATCGTAAGATCGACATCTGGAGACGCGACGCCCTCGTCGCGTTGTCCCTGTCCAACTGGTCGCGACAAGGGCGTCGCGTCTCCAGGATTGCACGTCAGCAGAATCGTTTTCGCGCCGAGCGACTTCGCCTTGGCCAGCGCGCCCAGAACGAACGGGGTGCGACCGCTTGCCGTGATTCCGATCACAACATCGGCATCTTTGATGCCGCGCTCGACCACGGCGAGGGCGCCGCCATTCTCCTCATCTTCCGCACCTTCCACGCTGCGGTGCAGTGCGCGCGCTCCGCCCGCCATGATCCCCTGCACCATCTCGGGCTGCGCACCAAAGGTCGGCGGAATTTCGCTCGCATCCAGCACCCCGAGGCGGCCGCTCGTCCCGGCGCCGATATAAAACAATCGACCGCCCTTGCCCAGCGCGGCCGCGGCGAGTTCGACCGATTTTGTTAGATCGACAATCGCTCCGCGCAACGCTTCCTGCACAAATTTCTCCTCCTCGACAAAAAGTTCGACGATCTCGCGCGCGGTCATTCCCTCCAGATTCTGGGAGCGCGGATTTCGCTGCTCGGTCAAGGCCGCGGCGAGGTCATCGATTTTCCCGGCGTCGGAGCGCGCGCGCACCGTGGCCTGCTCCGTCATTTCCGCCGCCAGCCAGGCCGCGCCCAGCTCCGGCGCGCGCTCCGCCGTGGCGACACGCGCATCGGGAAGGTTCTTCTTCAATCGGCGACGAAAGGCGTGCGTATAAATCGAGTCGCGCTGAAAGAGGCCGCCGATCAAAATCACTTTCGGGGCGAGCAGGTGGAGACGATTCGCGACGATTTCGACAAACTCGCACAGACAACGCGCGCCTTCCTCGATGATCTCCATCACGCGCGTGTCACCGTTTGCGGCAGCGTCAAAAATCACGGGCACGAGCCCGGCAATCTCCATTTTATCGGCCGTCTGCACCCAACGAACCAATTCGTCCAGATTGTTGAGGGCGAGCGCGTGCAGGACTTTGGTGGCGAACTGGACCTCGCCGCGATGCAGATCGTATTCGCGCAGAATGAGCCGGAGCGCCTGAATGACGAGAAAATATCCGCCGCCGGCGTCGCCGAGAATATGGCCCCAACCGCCGGCATTTTCGATTTTATCGCCGCGCCGTCCCGTCACCGATGAGCCGCTGCCTGCGTTCACGACAATGCCCTCGCCGTGCCCGAGCGCGGCCGCCAGACCTGAATCGCGGTCGCTGCCGGTCAGAATCTTCGCCTCCGGCCAAATCTCGGCGCAAAGAGTGGCGAGTGATTGTCGATCTTCCGCCGTCGCGCAACCGGCAAGAAACACTCCGGCGCGCGCGATTTCTTTCGGCAGCTCGGACAAAATCGCGCGAAGACGCTCCGGTGGCGTAAGGCGCAAATTCGACGCCGGCAGTTTGCCTTGATCAAGGACGCGCAGCTCGCTGCCCTCGCGCTCGACCAGCACCCAGGCGGTTTTGGTTCCACCGCCTTCCACGCCTAAAATCCGCTCGGCCGCCACGTCTGGTATGCTTACCCGTTTTTAAGCGCTTTGAAAGCAGGCTCGCCCTCAAGGAGCGGCGGTCTCTGGACCGCCGTATATTTAAACGGCGGCTTGGAAGCCGCCGCTCCTTGAAGCTTATTGTGGCTACAGCCGTGAAGGAAAAGGAAGCAGCCAAGCGAATCGCCGAATTGCGCGCGCAAATTCGCGAACACGATCGCCGCTACTACGAGGACGCAGCGCCGACCATCAGCGACCGCGAATACGACCGCCTTTACAAGCAACTGGTCGAGCTCGAGGCGAAATTTCCGGAGCTGGTCACGGCCGATTCGCCCACGCAGCGCGTCGGCGGCCAACCGCTCGAGGCGTTCGCACAAATCGAGCATCGCGTCCCGATGCTCAGTCTCGACAACACCTATTCCGAGGAGGAAGTGGCGAATTTTTACCGGCGCATGACGCGTTTGCTGCCCGAAGAGAAAATACCGGTCGTAATCGAGCCAAAGGTCGATGGCGTGGCCGTGTCGGTCATGTACGAAAACGGTCACCTCAAATATGCCGCGACGCGCGGCGACGGTTTTGTGGGAGACGACATCACAGAAAACATCAAAACCATCCGCTCGGTGCCGCGCCAGTTGCGTGGCAACGCGCCGAAAATCCTGGAGGTGCGCGGCGAAGCGTATCTCGACAAAACAGGGTTCGAACAACTGAACAAACAACGGCAGGCGGCTGGGCTTCCGCTGTTTGCCAACCCGCGCAACGCCGCCGCCGGTTCGCTCAAACATCTCGATCCAAAAATCGCCGCCCAGCGTCCGCTGGGAATGGTCTTCTATGGCACCGGCGCGGTCGAAGGGGTCGATGTCGATCTTCACTCGGAAATTTTTTCATTTTTCAAAAAGCTGGGATTACCCACGCACGAGCATTGGTGGGTGGCGGCTTCGGTGGAAGAAATTCTGCGCGCCATTCGCGAGCTCGACAAAATCCGCCGCGATTTTACCTACGAGACCGACGGCGCGGTCATAAAAGTCGACGCGCTACGCCAGCGCGAGCCGCTCGGGTTCACCGCGAAATCGCCGCGTTGGGCGATCGCTTACAAGTACGCCGCCGAGCGGGTGGAGACGAAACTGCATGACATTATCGTGCAGGTCGGACGCACGGGAATTCTCACGCCGGTGGCGGTGCTCGAGCCGGTCCTGGTGAGCGGGAGCACGGTCAGTCGCGCCACTTTGCACAACGAGGACGAGATCAAGCGCAAAGACATCCGGATCGGCGACACGGTCGTAATTGAAAAAGCCGGTGAAGTGATTCCGGCCGTGGTCGAGGTGGTGCAAGCAAAGCGGCCACGCAGCGCGAAACCGTTCCACTTTTTCGAGCACGTCCACGGGAAATGCCCGGTTTGCGGCGGCGCGATCCGGCGCGACCCGCAATTTGTCGCCTGGCGCTGCGAAAATATCGCCTGCCCGGCGCAGACGACGCGACGCCTGGAATTTTTCACGGCCCGCGGCGCGCTCGATATCGAGAGTGTCGGCGGGATCGTGGCGGACAAATTAGTCGAGCGAGGGCTGGTGCACGAGCCGCTCGATTTATTTGAGCTAAAAACCGAAGAGCTGGCGAAACTGAACCTCGGCACGGACGAAGCGCCGCGCGTTTTCGGCGAGAAAAACGCAGCCAAGGCAATCAACGCAATTGCGCGCGCCAAAACGATGCCGCTTTCACGCTGGCTCTATGCCCTGGCCATCCCAGACGTCGGCAAAACCACCGCCGCGCAGCTCGCCCGATTCCACGACAAGATCGATAACGTCGCGAATTCGCCGCTGCTCCATGGCGTGCTCGCTTATCACGCGAAGGACAAAAGGGACGAAAGAGACAAAATTGCGGCAGGCTTGATCGAAGCCGGGTTCGCCGAGCAATCGAAAAGCAAAGCTAGCAAGAAGACCGAGATTGTGACCGAAGTCGGGTCGGTCGTCGCGAAAAGCGTCCTCGACTTTTTCGCTTCGCCGGGCGGCAAAAAAATTCTTCAGCGGATGAAACAACTCGGGATCGAATCGAAGAGCGAAAAAGTCTCGCCGAAAAAAGCGGCCCAGCTGCCGCTGGCCGGCAAAACGTTTGTCCTCACCGGCACGCTGCCGTCACTGACCCGCGAAGAAGCGACCGCGAAAATCGAAGCGCTCGGCGGGCACGTCACCGGCAGCGTGAGCAGGAAAACCAGTTACGTCCTCGCCGGCAGCGAACCTGGCAGCAAGATCGACAAGGCAAAAGAACTCGGTGTGAAAATCATCGACGAAGCCGCGTTTCGAAAGATGCTCTAGGGTTCGCGGCGCAACTCTAGCCGCGTCCGTGTGGGACGCGCTTTGAGCGGCAGTGGCGGTTTCGCTTCGCGCCGCGTCCGCGCAGCCTCGGCGGCGCGGGCAGCGAAACGGCTACAGAGAGCAGTGGAGAGAACCGCTTCGGCGGCTTAAGATGAATTGATGGTGTCAGAGCACGACATTCAGGCGCTGGCGGACAAGATCGCCCGCGAGTTCCACCCAGAAAAAATCATTCTTTTTGGCTCGCACGCCCGCGGCGACGCCAGCCCTGATTCCGATGTCGATCTTCTGGTGATCATGGATTCAGGCCAGCACCCCTCTCGCACGGCCGCGGACATCATTTACCGCGTCCACCCGAGAACCTTTGCGGTCGACCTGATCGTCCGCACGCCTGAGACAGTCCGCACGCGATTGCAGATGAACGATTGGTTTATTCGAGACGTGATGCAGGAAGGACGCGTTCTGTATGCGACCTGAGACAGAGGAGTGGATCAAGAGAGCCGAGGCAGACTTTCTGTCCATGACACGAGAGATGAACGCTGCGACGGACGTTAACTACGACCTCGTCTGTTTTCTCGCCCAACAGGCAGTCGAGAAATATCTCAAAGCATTGCTCTGTGAAAACAGCGTGCCGTTCCCGAAGACGCACGACCTCAATGAGCTAGCTGCTTTGCTGCCGCAACGTCTCGGTTACCCTGAGCGTTTCGTTCAACTGGCTGCCCGCTTGGATAGATATGCAGTTGAATTTCGCTATCCCGGCGCTTGGGCCACACCCGAGTTGACCGCCCAGGCAGTCGAACATGCGGGTACTTTTCGCGACTGGGGCCGAAAAGCGTTACAATTGTGAGCAGCGTCCGCTCTCGCTTTATCGATCGCCCGATACCAATTGCGGCGCGGGTTTAGCCAGCTCCACTTTGTCGTTCACTTTTTGAATTTGGGCCGCCTGCTCCTTCAACTGCGCAGTGAGCGAGGCGATTTCTTTTTGCTGTTTGCCAGCGAGCGCTTCCAGATTGTCGATCTTGTCGTGCGCTTTGAGGAACTCGTTGAGCAACATTGCGTTCACCGCTTCGTATCGAACGCTGTAAGGCTTCCCCTCCTCATCGTGCAACGCGAGCTCGGGATTCACCTTTTCGACATCCTCGGCTACGAGCCCGAACTGCGGCACGTGTTCGGGATGGAGACTGGCAACCGAAAGTTGATCAGGGCTTGCGCTCGACCTGCGATTCGAGATTGAGCGGGATGGCGCGATTCGGGGAGAGGGGTGAGGCGATCAACGGCGGTCGCTGGCTGGCGGGGTGAAAATCGGCCTGGACGTTGAAGGTAAGCTTTTCGTTGCCGCGCATGACGGTGATCGGCACGGTGTCCCCGGCGGTGATAAAGAATGAAGCGTCGAGGACATCTTCGGGTTGGTGCACTTCTTTGCGACCGACCTGAAGGAGAATGTCGCCCGTCTTAACACCCGAGTCGGCGGCCGGCGTGCCATCCATGATTTTGGTCATTTCGGCGCGGGAGCCTTCGACTGGAGTTTTTGCTTCGGAAACGTTAATGCCGATCCAGCCGTGACGCGCTTCGCCGAAGCGGACGTAATCGGAGCGGATCTTTTCGGCGGCATCGATGGGCAAAGCGTAACAGGCGGAATTATTTTCCAGGCTGCTCACCACAATGCCGATAACTTCGCCTTTCAAGTTCAACAACGGCGCACCGGCTTCGCCGCGCTGGGTCGGCAGATTGACCCGCAAATGGGTGGTCGAAAAATAACGGCCGAGATATTTGCGATCGAACCCGGCGATCATCCCGAAGCTCGGTGTCTCGGGAAGATCGAGCGGATAACCGATCGTGACCACGGGGGTAGCGATTTCGAGTTGCTCGGATTTGCCGATCGGCAAGGCCGGCGTGGCAAGATCGACTTTGAGCATGGCGATGCCGCTGCGGATATCGGCCAGAACCTGACGAGCCGCGTAATTTTTCCCATCGTAATCGACGCTGAAGTTGCTCGCTTCGCCGCCGACGGTGTAGGAGGTGTAAAGCATACCGGTTGGATCGACAAAAAATCCGGTACCGCACAGCTCACTGTGTTCGTCCACGCCGTGGATTTTGACGACCGCGCGCGCACAACGCGCGAAAATATCTTTCACCTCCTGGCTGATGGAGGTGGCAGATTGTTCCTGGGCCGAAACGAGCCCCACGGTGGAAAACAACAGCAGCGTTGTCATTCCGAGCGGAGCGAGGAACCTCACAAAAGCATGCACGTCACGCTCGCTTCGATTCACCGTTCTGAGCATGAGAAAACGTAGCGCGAGACTGAGGGGTCCTTCGCTCCGCTCAGGATGACACCGCGCGCTGGCGCGTCTAAAACCGCACCGTCGGCTCATAACTCACGGGAACGCTATCGAGGACGTAACGGGGCGGCGTTCCAGCATTGCGGGGCTGAGCGTGGCCACTTCTGTGCGAACTGCGAATCGGTTGTATGTTCGTGCTGAAGACCCGCGTCGCGACCGGCGACGCGAGGGTCCACTCGGCGTTGTTTTCGGCTGGCCAGGTGATTCCGGCATCAGTGCGGGCAGCAACATTCGTCTGCTGCGGCTCCTGATAAACCCGGATCGAAATGACGGCTGCGCAAACCAGCACGGCCGCGACCGCGGCGGGATAGGAAGTCAGCCGCGACAAATTGAGCCGGAACATGAAATCGTTCGCGCGATCGAGACAAATTCGCCAGAGCGGCTGGCGCAGCAGTTCGTCGCGCTGACGTCGATGGAACTCGTGCAGGAAATTCTCGAAATAGCGTGGCGGCGGCTGTTCATGCCGCTTCAGCCGAAGCAGCGTCGCGATTTCTCTGTCGTCAAAGTCGTCCATGTCGTGCCCGTTCAAGAGACCGGATTTTTCCGGAATTCGTCCAGATAATTTTGCAATTGCCGATTCGCGTAAAAGAGCCGGGATCGTACCGTGCCTTCGGAGACTTTCAAGATTTTACTGATCTCGGCGTGGGGCATCCCTTGAATATGGAACATGGTGACCACAGCTCTGTGTTCATCAGACAACTTCATCATCGCCTCGTTCAACCTTTTCTGCAGCTCGGAGAGGTCGGCCTCCCGCACCGGGCTGCCTTTGGCCGTCAACTGAAGGAATTCCTTGTCGCTTTGGATACCGGAATCGACGTCGTCCAGGCTCATGTGAAAACGGCGCCCGCGTTTCTTGAGGAAATTGAGCGTCATGTTGACGGCGATGGAATGGATCCAGGTGTAGAAGGAGGACTTGCCCCGGAAACCGCGGATCGCCTTGTAGGCTTTGGCGAACACGTCCTGCAAAAGGTCGTTCGTGTCCTCGTGGTTTGAGGTCATGTTGTAGATCAAACCGTAGAGGCGGGGCGAATATTTGACCACCAGCTGGTCGAACGCGTCCGCGTCCCCGGCTTGCGTGCGCGCCACCAGCTCCTGGTCCTCGTCCGACTTCGGCCGATTCATCGCCTCACCGCCAGACTTAACACGGGGCTGCAACCCGGACGATAACAAACCGGAAACTGCCAGCGAGGAATTCATCTTCTTCAACGTCCCAAATTACCCTTCGCCGATCAATCGCGCCGATCGCGCAGCGAGAGCAGCCAGAGTAAATTACCCAGCGCAGCGATGAATGCCGCCACGTAGGTGAGCGCGGCCGCGTTCAGCACATTGTTCACCCCGGCAATTTCGCGTCCCGGTTGGACGATCCCCATTTGCTGCAGAATGATCTTCGCCCGGCGCGACGCATCGAACTCGACCGGCAGCGTGATCAACTGGAAGCCGGCGAGAATCAAGTAGCAATAAATGCCCAGCGTGATGAAACCGGTGATGCCGAACCAGAACCCGCCGATGATGATGAAAGGCAACGCCTGCGAAGCAATCATTGTCACCGGCACGATCGCCATCCGCGCCTTCAATGGCGCATAGGCTTTGGCGTGTTGGATGGCGTGCCCGGTCTCGTGCGCGGCAATTCCGAGCGCGGCTACCGACGGCGTGTGAAACACGTTGCTCGAGAGACAGAGCCGTTTCTTCGTCGGATCGTAATGGTCGCCGAGGAAATTGTTCGTCTCCACAACATCGACATCGTCGATCTGCGCCGCTCGCAAAATCTCCCGGGCGCATTCCGCCCCGGTGATGTTCGACGTGGCGCGCACCTGTCCCCACTTGCTGAACGCGCTGCTCACCCGAATCTGCGCCCAAATCCCCAGGACGAGCGGGACCCCGATGTAAATCAGCCAATGCCCGCCAAAACCAAAACCGTATGGGTAAAACATGCCTGTTCTTAAGTGTGTCTGCTTAACTTAGACGCGCAAGCGCGCGACGCGTTCATTCGGTGCAAAGGGCGCTGTCATTCCGAGCGAAGTCGAGGAACCCCGTGGCGATACCTTAAGGTAATTCCGCGGGGTCCTTCGACTCCGCTCCGCTTCGCTCAGGATGACGGCGCCTTTTGGTGCGGGTCAAATCTCCAACTGCTTCGGAAAGCGCGACAAAATCCTGCAGCCACTCTTCGTCACCACGACCACATCCTCATGCCGGACGCCGCCGAGACCGGGATAATAAAGTCCGGGCTCGACCGTGAGGACTTGTCGATCTTTCAGCGTCACTTTTTGCAGGCGCGGGTATTCATGAATCTCCAGGCCGAGGCCGTGCCCGGTGCCGTGGAAGAAGCCGACGTTCTGCCCATTGCGCTTTTCCGTCGGATAACCGCGCTCATCGAAAAGCTGCTGGATCGCCTTGTGGATCTTCATTCCGTCGACCCCGGCCTTGATTCTCTTTAAGGCAAGCGCCTGGCCCTCCTTGACCGTTCCCCAGAGCTTGCGCTGAGCCTCGCTGGCGCGGCCGCGCACGACCGTGCGGGTCATGTCGCCCCAATAACCGGTCTTCGCGTCGCGCGGGAAAATGTCGAGAATGATGAGCGAATTGGCGCGCAGCGGCCCGTGCCCGCGCTCGTGCGGATCGCAGGCCTGATCGCCGCCGGCGACGATCGTCGCGGTCGGAGTTCCTCCGGCGTGCAACATGGCGGTGTCGATTTCGGCGCGCAGCACCTCCGAGGTCAGCGTTTTGCCCGACCACTTCAATTTCTTGCCGCGAGTGATTGTCGATCTTCGCAAGACGTCGATCGCCCGCCGCATTCCCGTCTCGGTGATGCGCAGCGCGCGTCCCATCCACTTCAGCTCCTCGTCTGTTTTCGCTTCGCGCTCCGGCCAAAAAAGCCCGTTGCTGGCGCGAACGCGAATCTTGCTTGCCCCCAGCTCCTCCGCGTAGCCGAGCGGAAAACTCGAGGGCACGATTGTCGATCTTACGCCGCGTTTGCGGAGAAAATGCACCAGGACCTTCTCGTAGGGCGGCGTTGATTTGGCTTTCCCCTGCACTTCGCGCTCCAGCGCATTGAAGGAAACGAATTTATCGGCCACGGCTTGTTTGCGGGCGCGTCCCATTTCCATGTCGCTCACCACCAGAGTGCGCTGGCCGTTTTCCTGGAGAAAAATAAACGGGTCCGGTGCGAAGAACCGCGTCGCGTAGAGCATGTCGGCGTCAGTTTCGCTCGCGGCGACGATAAGCCGAGCCGGTGTGGTTTTCGATTTTTTCATAAGAGGTTAGCCGCGTCGCACCTCGAGCTGGCGGCGCAGGATCCAGTTCAAGAGAATGAGGAGACCGAGACTGGAGCCAATCAACACGATCGTGTTGAAGACGAACACATTCACCTTCAGCCCAAGATAATTCTTTTGCGCTCCGAAGAAAACATTGGGCCGAGTGCCGCGGCGATAATCGTTTTGCTCCATCTCCGCGTTGGAAATCAAATCGGACACTTTCTGGTTCACGTAAACCTGCTCGGCCGTGACCGGGCCGGCCGCGGTTTTGAACTGCGCGCGGTCGAAGGGGCGCTTGTTGTCCAGGACCTGATCGACGAGGCCGAGATAATGATCGAGCTCGCGCGCCGAGCTCGCTTCGAGCCCGGAGAGCACGGCAAGACACTCCTTCAGGTCGTCGAGGCGTTTGTTACTGGCGGCATCTTGTCGATGTTGCGCCACGATCTTGTCGATCTCCCGCTGGGCGCGGTCTTGCCGGCTGGTGAGCGGATTGAGCTTGGCCTGGGCGACGATCATCTCCTCATACGACCAGCGCATGGCGATGAATTGACAGACAAAAGGCACCTCCAGTTTGCTCGCCATCTTTTTGCTTTGCTCCTTGCTCGGGTGCTCGGTGAACCAGTGGGTGAGCGAATAGAGCAAGGCCAGGTTGCGGTTCATGTCCTGGTATTTGATGAGCGCGCCCCCCATGATGATCTGCGGAATCAACACCAGCGGCACGATATTGGCCGCGGTCTTGGGATCGGCCACGAGGGAGGAAATAACCAACCCGAGCGAAACTCCCCCGATCGCGGTCATGAACATGATCGCCAGATCGGCCCAAAACATCCCGCGAATCTCGAGGATGTAATTGCCGATCAGGACAAAGAGGACCGATTGAATCAAGGCGAACACGCCGAGGGTGAGCGTCTTGGAAACCACGTAATAGGGCAGGCGCACATCGAGATTGCGCTCGCGCTGCAAAATCACCCGGTCGCGAATGATGTCGTCGGCGCTGTTGGTCAGCCCGAGAAACATGGCCACGATCAGCGCCAGGAAGAGAAACGTCGGGATATGATAGGCGGAGGCGAAATCGTATTTACCACTCTCCGAATACCGCAGGATGGTCGCGATGAGCAACGCCAGCACCGGCGCCACCCCGATGGTAATGACAAGATTGGCGCGGTTGCGTAGTTTGCTCACGAAAGCGCGCCGCAACAAAGTGCGAAACTGCGTCCACTCGTCGTGCCAGCGAAAGGGCGGTCCTTTCTTTTGGGTCGGCGCCGCCGGCAGCGGCACGGCCAATTCCCGGCGCAGGGAAACGTGTTTCACGTCCTGAATGAGCCGGAAGGCTTCGTATTTATCGCGCCAGAATTCCGGCGAATAGCGCCGGGCGGGCACGAGCTGACCTTTGTTGTTCTCCTCGTAGATGATGTCCCCGCTCAGGTCGCGCAACGGTGTCTCGAGCACATCGAAGATGAATTCCGGCCGCGTGGTTCCGCACGAGGGACAGGCGCCCAAATCGGCGCCGAACTGGTGTTGATGCTCCGCTTCAGCGAAATAACGCAGCATCTCGTTGGGCGTGCCGAAAAAGACGAGCTGCCCGCCTTTGTCGAGCAGGATCGCCTTGTGAAACATCTGGAAAAGTTTCGAGCTCGGCTGGTGAATGGTGACGATAATGATTTTGTTGTGCGCCATCCCGCGGATGATCTCCATCACGTGCTCGGAGTCCTTTGAGGAAAGGCCGGAGGTCGGCTCGTCGAAGAGGTACACGTCCGACATCCCGATCATGTCCAGGCCGATGTTGAGACGTTTGCGTTCCCCGCCGCTCAGTGTCTTTTCCATGGCGCTGCCGACAATTGCGTCCCGGCGCTCACCCAGACCCAGCTCGATCAGTTTGCCTTCCAGGCGGCGCATGCGATCGCGGCGCGACAAATGGGGCGAACGAATCGCGGCCGCGAACTGGAGGTTTTCACCGATGGTCAGGTGCTCGTCGAAGGCGTCCTCCTGCGGGATGTAACTAATGTAGCGTTTGAGGGTGTCGAGGTTGGGATACAACGATTGCCCGTTGAGAATGACATCGCCGGCGGTGGGCTGGAGTTGCCCGGCCAGGACGCGCAACAATGTGCTCTTTCCCGAACCGCTCGCCCCCATCACGCAGACGAGCTCACCGCGCGTGATGCTGCAGGAAATTCCCTCCAGAGCGATGTCCCCGGTGCCGAAGCGGTGGGTGACTTCGCGCACTTCGAGTGTCCGAATGATGTTGCGCTCCTCCTCAATGATGCGCTCGGCAAAATTGCAGCGCAGCACCTGGCCGATGTTGATCCGGATCGTCTCCCCGTCTTTGAGCGGATATGTCGATCTTACCGCCACGTCTCCGACCATGATCGGCCGGTCGGCCTCGAGCACTTCCAACTGGCCGACCCGTTTGTCGTAATCGCAGAAAATCTTCAGCAGCACGTCGCCGCTCGTGCCGGGTGAAAGCAGAATGTCGTCCGCCTGCAACCGGCTCGGGTCGTTCGAGACCAGGTATTCCGATTTCGACGCTTTGAGTTGGAACCGGCCGCCGAGCGCGCGGGCGCGTCGCCGCAGATCGCTCAGGTCCATTTCGCTGTCGTTGTGGAAAACGATTTTGTCTTCCAGCGTCGCCTCGACCGTGGTGCCGGATTTCAATTTCACGGAGTTCAGCACCGCGTCCACATCGCGCAGCGCTTTCACCCGCACCTTGAGGCCGAAGGCGATCTCCAGCGCGCTCTCCCGCGTCCGTGCCCGCTCGAGCGCGACCTCGTCGGCATCCTTGTTCACTCGAATGAATATTTGCGGGACCGAGACGTTCTTCTTCGCGTTGAAATACTGCGCCAGCTCTTGATAAGTCAGGACCGTATCGCCCACGATGATGCGCTGGCCGGGATAAACACGGCAAAATCCCCCTCGCACCAGCGGGCGGCCGCGCACCGAGACGTTTTGCGAGCTGTAGTTCTTGAGCAGGATCAATTCGTGGTAACGGAACGCCATGATGCGGTCGTTCGGGCTCAGGGTCTTCATGCGCACATCGGCTTTGCCGTTATTGCCAAAAGATAGCGACTCGAGCGGGGAAGCGCCGCGCTGATAGATCGAAGGGTCTGAATCCTCCGAGGCGTTGAGCTGATAGACGATGTCGATCGCCTGGGCGGCCATGCCGAGCTGCGACATGAAGGAATAAAACTGCACCACCTGCTCCTGCTTCAGCCCGGCCTGGGAGATCAGGTCGTAAAGCTGGACCCCGAGCATGATCTTGCGCTCGGTGCTCAGTTGCGCGCCGAGCTTCTGCGCCATCGCCGCCAGGTCCTGCTGCTCGTAAAGCGCCTGGCGGAAAAGCTCGCGCAACTCGGAGTAAACCGCTTCGGGATAATCGTAGCGAAGAAAGCCCAGGCTCGAGTCGATCTCTTCCTCCAGCAAAACGCCGTCGGCCTTGGTGAAACTGGCCAATACCTGGATGAGCAATGGCAAAAGGTTCGGCCCTTCCGACACGCTCCGCGGCCGGCGCAGCGCGCGTCGCATCAGCCGTCGTCCCCGTCGCCGCACCCGATAGGCAAACGGCGTGACCCTTTGCACCGCGCGATCGATCTTGTCCGCGACTGTTGTGACCAGCTCCGTCATTGCAATTGAGTCTGGAAATTACCCGTAACGCCCATCTCTTCAACGGTTCAAGCTTTACCACTGTCGATCTTGTGGATGTCGATCTTGCCCAGCATAACCCCAGCCACTGATCACAGTTCACCGATCACCGTTCACTTCCGCGGCGGCGTGCCTCCTGCTCTTTGCATTGCAAAACCCTTCGTGATAACCTCCCCGACCGCGTAAAACCGCGCGTTTTATGTCTTCCGACCGTAACTCCCAGAAGGAAAACCGCTCCCGCGGCAACGAGCCGAACTTTAACTGGCGCGGCGTCATCCTCATCGCGATCGCGTTCGGCTTTTTCGCCCTCGCCATGCTGTTTTGGCGCGGCGGGATGCAGGCGGTCGAGGACGTTCCCTACAACCGTTTCCTCGAGCTGCTCGAAAACAAACAGATCGTCAACGACAAAAATTTCCCGCTCATATTGATCGTCGAGGAAGGTCGCGCCACGCAGGCGCTGAGCGGCTATTACCTCAAACAAAGCGTCGCCGGTCAGCCCGCTCAGCCGATCAAGTTCCGCACCACAGTCTACCTCAATTTCACCAACAACCTTCAGGACAAACTCAATGCCGCCGGGATGCAGCCAGCGATTAAGACCGAGTCCAACGTCTTCGGGCAAACGTTGTTGAGCTTCGGCCCAATCCTTTTCTTCCTTGCTCTCCTCTACTTCCTTTTCCGTCAGCAAATCCGCATGGCCGGAAAAGGCGCGCTCAACTTCGGCAAATCGAAGGCGCGCATGCTCGCGCGTGACAAAAACAAAATCACCTTCCGCGACGTCGCCGGGGTCGAGGAAGCGAAGGACGAAGTGCAGGAGCTGGTCGAGTTTCTGCGCGACCCGAAGAAGTTTCAGAAACTCGGCGGCCGGATCCCGAAAGGTGTCTTGCTAGTCGGCCCGCCTGGAACCGGCAAAACTTTGCTCGCGCGCGCGATTGCCGGCGAAGCTGATGTTCCGTTCTTCTCGATCAGCGGGTCGGATTTCGTCGAGATGTTCGTCGGCGTCGGCGCAAGCCGGGTGCGTGACATGTTCGAACAGGGCAAAAAATCGGCGCCCTGCATTATTTTCATCGATGAGATCGACGCCGTCGGCCGTCACCGCGGCCATGGTGTGGGCGGTGGCCACGACGAACGCGAGCAAACGCTGAATGCGTTGCTCGTTGAGATGGACGGCTTCGATACGCAGGAAGGCGTCATCATCATCGCCGCCACCAACCGTCCCGACGTGCTCGATCCGGCGTTGCTTCGCCCCGGTCGCTTTGATCGACAAATCACCGTCAATCTCCCCGATGTAAAAGGTCGCGAAGAAATCCTGCGCGTCCATTCGAAGAAAGTGAAACTCGCCGAGGGTGTCGATCTTGCCGTGGTCGCCCGCGGCACGCCGGGTTATTCCGGCGCCGAGCTGGCCAATGTCATCAACGAAGCCGCGCTGCTCGCCGCGCGCCGCGGATTAAAGGGAATCACGCTCGCCGAGTTGGAGGAAGCGCGCGACAAAGTCCGTTGGGGCAAGGAACGCCGCAGCCTCGCCCTGAGCGAAAAAGAAAAACAAAACACCGCTTATCATGAGGCCGGCCACGCGCTCCTGCTCGAATTGCTCCCGCACACCGAGCCGCTCCACAAGGTCACCATTATTCCGCGCGGTCCGTCGCTTGGATCGACCATGTGGTTGCCCGAGGAAGATAAATACACCAACCGCAAGAATGAATTGCTCGCCAGTCTGGCCGTAAAAATGGGCGGACGCGTCGCGGAGGAAATTGTTTTTGGCGATGTTACCAATGGCGCGGCCGGCGACATCAAAATGGCCACCGCGATGGCGAGAAAAATGGTTTGCGAATGGGGCATGAGCGAAAAGCTCGGCATGGTCGAGTACGGCGAGCACGAAGATTACGTTTTCCTCGGTCGCGACATCTCGCGGGCACGCGATTACAGCGAAGCCACCGCCGAGGAGATCGACCGGGAAGTGCGCCGCCTCCTCGACGAAGCTTACAAAACCGCCAAAGACACATTGCTGGCCCATCGCGACAAACTCGACGTCATCGCCAAGGGACTGCTCGAGTACGAAACGCTCGATGGCTCGCAGATCGAAGAGATCGTTAAGCACGGTCACCTGATTCATCCGCCCGCCGGCGTCCCACCCGCGACCGGTCCGAAAATGCCGCCCGAAAAACCGCCCAAGCAAGTCGTCATCGGCCCCGACGTCGCCCCACCCCTCCCCGGCGCCCTCGGCGGCGCGCCCGCGTAATTGTAACGTCCAGCAGACCAAAGGGTCGGGGAATATCCGTTGCTCATTGGTTATGAGTTCCACTACGTACGTGGCCGAGCGTTATGAATCAGCTCTCGCGGAAGCACACAAGAAGCTCGCGCAACTCGATGTAGTTCGCGGCCGCGCAATCAGCTTGAAAGGACTGCGCGGATGGATTTTCGAGCAGACAGTCCGCACGTGCCTCGAAGAGGAAATGAAGAAGCGGGGCATCTTCGCCGAAACTACAGAGCAGGCTCCGATTTCCGGCCGTTCGAGTGTTGACCTGTTAGTAGGTCCGGTCGCGATCGAGATCAAAGCAGGCGGATTCTTCCAAGACGTCGGCGAGCGGTACTACAACTATCGGAAAATAATCGAAGCGAAAGGTTGGCACTATTTCTATCTCACGCTCGTCGAAGGATATGCCCCGTACGTGAAAATTGCGCAGCGCGCATTCGGGAAAGAACGTGCTTTCTTCTTAGATCAGAAAGGAGAATGGGATCGTTTTCTTGCCCGGGTTATGCCGCTCTTGAAAACGAAGGCACAGCGCAGCCCCGCAAGAGGAAAAAGCGAAGGTGTAGGAGTGTCAATTGACACTTCGAATTTTCGTAAGAAGCAGGTGTTCACGGCGCGTCCGCTGCGAATCCAGTAGGAAGCGTCGTTGTAATACACGTGAAGGCAGGTGATCGGCGGGAGGCGATATCTGCGGGTTTGCATGAACCTTTGCAAGGTCCACATGAATCCGAGGCCGGGCGGCATTGACGTTGCTGTTTTGAGCCGGTACGGTTTTGTCGAATGAAAAACGTGGTCCACGTGCAGGGTAAGCTTCTCTGGAAGTGGGGCCGCGGGCGCAGTGGCCGATACATTGCGGTTTGCGATGCGCTTGGCCAGACGGTCGAAGCTGAGCGGTTCGAGCAGTTGCTTGAGACGATGCACGAGGCTCTGGACAGCACGTTTCGCGAGCTGTTGTCCTCGGGAGATCTGGAGAAATTTTTGCGTTCGCACGGTTGGACAACGCCCGATCTGCCGGATCGCCAACACCGACGGAACATCCGGTTTGACGTGCCCTTCGATCTGCGAGGAGTTCGCACGCGTGATCTCGAAGCGGCACTTTCTTAACAAGATCAAAGAGCTCGGATACGTCTTTAAAGAGCAGCTGCATTATCAGGACCGTTACCGACTCAAGGGCGGCACGCACATCATCCATGTGCCGCGACGCGATCAGCTCGACGAGGTCTACGTCCGGTCGACACTGAAACAGGCCGGCCAAACGAAAGAGCAAATTGAGCAATTCATCAGAGACGCTGGCGCCTAAGCGCGAACTTCAGCTCTGCCTGCGGGATCCGATCCCCGAAATCCGCGAGTCGGCAAAATATTTAGACGACCGGAGATTTCGGCCATGAAACTGGATTATTATCCCTACACCGATTCGCTCTACATTGATTTGTCCTCGCGGCCGAGCGTCGAGAGCCAGCAAGTCTCCGAGGGCGTCGTGCTCGATTACGACGCAGATGGCAATCTCGTCGGCATCGATATCGATCACGCCAGCCGCAAGTTGGATTTATCGGAAGTCGTCACCAATCAAATTCCGGTGACTTCAAACGGCTAAACTCAGGCGAGCGAGTTTTCCGCGAGATCGCCCGCGTTGTCGTGGCACTGGCGCTGCTTTCTCGAGCGGGTACTTTTTTGGCAATTGGATGGGCAACCTGCTGGATAATTTGGTCGCCCTTGGGCTTCCATCCGCGATGCTCTATTTCTTTTGCATCATTCCGCTGCGTCGAGTCTATCGGGCACGGGCGTGGCGGGAGACGCCGTGCATCATTCTTTCCAGCGCAGTGGAAGAGGCCAAGACTGAATCGGGCGTTTACAGCATCCTGGTCACATATGCGTACGAAGTCGGCGGACAAATACATAGCTCGACTCGGTACAACTTTGCGACGGGCGACACGGCCGGGTTTAGAGGGAAGAAAAGGATAGCCCGCCGCCTCGCGCCGGGGACTCGAACGGTCTGTTACGTCAATCCGACCGATCCAAGTGACTCCGTCATCAAACGAGGGATTACCTGGGACATGCTCTTTTGGGGCGTGTTCGCCGTCATTCTTCTCATCACGGCCGGCTTTTTTGCACGGCACCGGGCGATGCAGCCAAGGTCATGACGCCGCTGGATCTCACGAAAACCCCACCGCGCTCGCCGAGAAACAAATTGGGCGGCTTGTGCATGCTTCCACGCATGATCGACATTGCGCGCGCGAAACTTCCCGGCGGGCGAAGTGGCGATTACCGGATTGGTCGTGGCATGAGCGCGCTCGTTCTTGCCAATCTCGGCATTAGCGCGTCGGAATTCGTCGAACTCGTGGGCAAGGCAGCGACGATCAGGAATTGGCGGATCGCCTCTGTTCGCCCGAAAAGCGAGCGGAGCGGAGAGTTCTGAGCGCAAGACTGCGCCGACTAACGGTTGGCGATGTGCCCGATGATCTGCGGCCGGAGTTCGAGAGATTCTATGGCGCTAACCTTCCCGCCGATCGCCTTGTCTTCGATGTTTTGGAAGCAAACGACGCCGAGGCGTTCGCCACGCGCAATGTAGATTCAACTGAAGAAATAAAATGAGCACCGAAGACCTTAACGTGATCATAAAACGTTTCGAGTCGCCGGATGAAGTGCGCGCCATGCAGAAGGGCAAATTTGAATTGGTGCACATCGGCGCGATGATCATTGGGCGCGCTACCTATGAGCCCGGTTGGAAATGGAGCGAGCACGTCGGTCCGACCGTCGGCGCGACACGTTGCACGGTTGAACACGTGGGACTGGTCCTCTCCGGCACCGCGGCCGTCGCCTTCGATGATGGCCGTGTGGTGGAACTGCACGCGGGTGAACTTTTTCATATCCCACCGGTTCCGCACGACAGCTGGGTGATCGGCGATGAGCCCTATGTGTCGCTTCACTTTCTCGGCGCCGAGCATTACGCGACGAAAAAATGAAGAGCGCAGTCTCAGCGAGACGGCCGTGCCGCGCGCCGGATTCAAGGTCAAACGGCTCTTTTCTCATGCATCATAAGCGGCTTATGATGCGACCGGCGCGTCAATCTTGCAGGGCGGTCGCAGGGTGCCGAGACGCTTCGACGTCCGCGCAATAAACTTTAGCGACGGTCATAGACCGCCGCTACAAGAGTGCTCTCGGCAAGTTTGGGATTGACCGGTTGCGGACTGGGTTTCAGTCTGCGCGTTTACATCGGAAGCAAAATGCTTCGGGGCTCGACCCAATCAAGGCGTCAGGGGTTTTCGGACGAGTCAGTCACCTGAAAAAGAAAGATCACTATGAAATTCACCATCCAAACCTTCATCGCGCTCGGCCTTGCGCCGTTCGCGTTTGCGCAGAGTCCGTCGCCGGCTTCATCGGGGAGCCCATCCACTGCCGCGTCCACAAGCGGGAGGACCGATCTCTATCACGTTCATTTCGCTAACGCCGCGGTCGGCAAAGCGAAAGAGCTCGGGGAGGAACTGAAGAAACCGGCGCCGAACACGCCCAACGCCGATCACTTCATCCTCCTCCGTCATGTCGATGGCGATTCGTGGGATTATTGCATGATTACCCACGTCGGAGCCAACGCGACAGTGGAAGCGAACCGGCCGCCTTCCTCGCCGACTCAGGCTGGTTTGTGGGCGCAGCACACCGACACGTTCGCGGCGGGCCCCTCGTGGGCGGAGTTCACCAAACAAATGGGGATTGATGACGCGTCGAAAACGAGCGCGTCCGCTTTCGCCGTGTCAATATATCGACCTGTTCCCGGTCAGCGCGAAGCGCTCGACAAATTTCTGAACGAACCAGCTGATCGCGCGATCGATTCGTGGGTCGGGCGCGTGACGCTGCAGCATCTTGAAGGCGCGGCCTGGGGATTTGTCGGTATCCAGCGGTGGAACTCGTGGGCCGACTACGCGAAAGACAACGCCGCCGCCATCGCGCAAATGGGGCGAAACCAGCAAGGCGGCTGGTTCAAATTGCGCGAGCTGGCGTCGTTCCACACCGATACGCTGTGTAATCGCATCGCGCCGTAGCAGCGCCTGCGCACAGGAGCGGGCGATTGAGGTCAATCGCCCCTACCTGATCGCAATGGTAAAACCCAATCCGTTCCTGCCGCGCAGGTAGGGGCGGTTCACCCGAACCGCCCGCTCCGCGTAACTAGGCCGCAAACTGCGAATCGAACGTTGTACGGTCGATTGCGTACGGCCATTCATCAGCCGCAGCAATTAGGCCGGCGCGCACTGGATTTTCGCGAATGTACGCGGCCTTCTCATCCAGGCTCTCATCATGTCGCAATCGATGATCGAAAAAATTTCGCTGCCAATTGATTTTGCCGATTCGCGCGGTGATGCGTTTGAAATCGCGAATCACATCCGACAAATTCGCGTCGGCGGGCACGCCGACGAGCAGGTGCAGATGATCCGGCATGAGGAGAAGCAGTTTTAGATACCAGCGTTGCGACTTGTGGTATCGGCGCGCCGTTTCGAACAATACCCGCGCGGCGTCGTCTTTGCACAGCTGGTTGGTGCCTGGTGCTTCGCAGCAGATGGTGATGAAATACGTCGCGCCGAACCGGCCATGATAATGAACCGCATGGTCGAGATGTCTACGGACCGGCCGAGTCGATTTGGCGTTCACGTGCGGCGGGCGATTGAGGCCAATCGCCCCTACCTGGTCTATTCGTGAAGGTAGGGGCGGTTCAGCTGAACCGCCCGGGCCCGCGAGTGTGTTGCTTCCTATTACTCGCGCCGCTGTTTTTCCACGAGGTGGCGGAGCTGGCGCTCCATCGTTTTGAAGGCGTCGTGGATGACTTTGTTGAGCGGCTCGTGCGAGCCGTTGTCCATTTGTTGTTCGTCGGAGACCAGCTCGTGGCGCGGTGCGACCGTCACGTCGATGCGGCAACGGTAGGGATTGCCTTTCTGGTGCGTTTTGTTCGTTTGCTCGATGGCGACATCGCAGCGGTTGATGTGGTCGCAAAATCTTTCGAGCCGCGCTGCGTATTCCAAAACGAGGTTGTCGATGTTCTCTGATTTTTCCAGGCCGCGATAACTGATTTTGACGGGCAGTTGCATAATTGTTTTGAAACTTAGGCCGCGGCGTAAGGACGCGCGACAAAAAACATGCCTTCAAATCTCGCGCAACGATTGAAAATGGCCGGGCAATTTCGCCGGCTCAACTTTGACGAGGTCCGATTTGACATGCTCGACAATCCGGTCGCGCACGCGCGCGGGGAGAAGATCGACAATCGCCGAATGAATTTCCGACGACGCGGCGAACGACCAGCCTTCGGTGCCGTTTTCCTCGACCACTTTCGTAATCTGGTCGGCCAGCTGCCGGTAAATGCGGCGGTCGGTTTCGTTCTCCAATTGCGTTCGCTCGGCAATGGAGGCCGCGCCGTGGTGCGCGCCGGCGCCATCGCTCACCGGGAAACGGCCCGCTTGATCGGTCAATTTATCGACGAGCTTGCCGTGCGCGTCGGTCAGATTGAGCGACTGGACAAGGCGGAGGCTCGGCCCGCGGTTGGGCGTTTCGTCCACCCGATAGGCCTTCAAGCTTCCACGATCCGCGACGATGACGAAGGAGGTCGGTGTCATAAGCAAAACAAATTTGGAACGAGTGGGCGCGGGAGACGCGCCGCCGTGCGCCGGTTCAATATGAACTTTCTACAGTCAATTCGCCCCTGATGTCGATCTTGCGTTTCTGAAATTCCGCGACGCACCGCGCGCGCTTTTATTGCCTGACCGCGGCGCGTTCTTCTTCCGCGCTCATCGCTTCGGGCAAACCGAAGGGCCGTTTGCGCCACGATTCCTGGCGCGCCTGCGGCTGCAAGCCGCGAGTCAACTTGAGCAAACAGGCGGCGCGTCCGGCAAGATCGACATCGTCGCCGGAAGAAAAGCTCCTCGTGGTTTGGAGAAATCCGTTCTCGTCCATGGTGTCGAGGATCAGCTCCCATTGGAGATGTTCTTCACCCGGGAGCATGAACGGGATTTGTTCGTAGTGCGCGTTGATCAAGAAAAGAAAGGTATCGTCGCGCACCGGGTTGCCTTCGAAATCTACCAGGTCCGCGGCGTCGCCGCTGAGCAGCATCCCGAGGCACCGGACAAAGGGCGAGTTCCATTCCTCCTCCGCCATCTCGTTGCCCCCGGGATTGAACCACATCACGTCCTTGATGTCGCCGCCGCCGCGGACGCGTCGTCCCTGGAAGAATTTCGGACGCCGGAAAACCGGATGCTCGCGCCGAAAACGGACCAACGATTTCGTGAACTCGAGCAGGCGCTTCTGTTTCTCGTCGCGCTCCCAGTTGAACCAGCTCAGCTCATTGTCCTGGCAATAGGGATTATTGTTTCCGTTCTGGGTCCGGCCGAATTCGTCGCCGCCCAAAATCATCGGCACGCCTTGGGACAGGAACAGGGTCGTCAAAAAATTCCGGCGCTGGCGCTGGCGCAAGATGTCGATCTTCGGGTCTTCACTTGGCCCTTCGGCCCCGCAGTTCCAGGAGAGATTATTGTTTTCGCCGTCGCGGTTGTCGTCCTTGTTCGCCTCGTTGTGCTTGTCGTTATAAGAGACGAGGTCGTTGAGTGTGAATCCGTCATGTGAAGTAATAAAATTGATGCTGGCCGAAGGCGCGCGGCCGCCCTGCTGATAAAGGTCGGGGCTGCCGGTAAGCCGAAAACCCATCTCGCCGATTTTGCCTTCGTCGCCCCGCCAAAAGCTGCGCACCGCGTCGCGGTATTTGCCATTCCATTCGCTCCAGAGGACGGGGAAATTGCCAACCTGATAGCCGCCCTCTGCGACGTCCCACGGCTCGGCAATCAGTTTCACACGCGAGAGGACCGGGTCCTGGTGCACGGCCTGGAGAAAAGGGTGCAATTTATTGAAGCCGTGTCCATCGCGGGCGAGCGCAGTCGCCAGATCGAAGCGGAACCCATCGACATGCATTTCCTCGACCCAATAGCGCAGGCTGTCCATGACCAGGCGCAGCGTCGGGGCATGAAGCAGGTTGCAGCTGTTCCCCGTGCCGGTGAAATCGAGATAAAGCCGCGGATTGCCCGGCGCGAGCCAGTAATAGGCGCTGTTGTCGATCCCACGGAAGCTCAGCGTCGGTCCGAGATGATTTCCCTCAGCGGTGTGATTGTAAACGACATCGAGAATGACTTCGATGCCGGCGGCATGAAGATTCCGCACCATTCCCTTGAACTCGATCACCTCCGCGCCGGGCTCGCCCTTGCTTGCGTACGAGGCGTGGGGCGCGAAAAACCCGATCGTATTGTATCCCCAGTAATTGCTCAGACCGCGGTCGACCAGTGCCTTGTCGTCAAAATGCGTGTGCACCGGCATGAGCTCAATCGCCGTCACGCCTAGATTTTTTAAATACCCGATCGCCTGTTCGCTCGCGATCCCGGCGTAAGTGCCGCGCAGGTTCTCCGGCAACTCCGGCCAGAGTTTGGTGAATCCCTTTACGTGCGCTTCGTAAATGACGGATTGCTGCAGCGGCACGCGCGGTGGCTGGTCGCCGCCCCAGTCGAAGGTTGCATCAATGACCATCGCTTTGGGCACGCCCCAGGCGTCGTCGCGAAAATCAGCGGCCAAATCCTCATCGGGATCCCCCATCACGTAGCCGAACATTTCGTCCCCCCAGTTCATCCGGCCGACGATCGCTTTGGCGTAAGGATCGACGAGCAATTTCGAATTATTAAAGCGCATCCCGCTCTCCGGATCGTAGGGACCGGAAATGCGATACCCATAAATTTGCCCGGGCCGCGCTTCCGGCAAAAAAATGTGCCAGACATGCCCGGTGCGCTCCGTCACGGGAAGGCGGATATTTTCCTCCGACGAATCGGCGTTATCGAATAAGCACAGCTCAACCCCGCTGGCGTGCTCGGAAAAAAGGGCAAAGTTCACGCCGTTACCCAGCCAGGTCGCGCCCAGCGGTTGCGGCTGGCCGGGCAAGGTTTTAACCGTCGTCATAAAGAGCGTTCTTCTATCCGGCACGAGGGAGCCATTGGCAACGGCAATCCCAGGAGGAAAACTTTTAAGCGGCGGGTAAAGTCGAAGTCGCTCGGCCCGCGACTACAAACCCTGCAGCGCGCGCCGCGCCCCATCGACATCGGACGGTCGCAAAATGGCGAGACCGCGGCCGGCTTTGGGCGTGCCGGCCAAATAAGCGTACTCGATATTGACGTTGGCCCCCGCCAGCCGCTCGGCGATTGCGCCAAGCATGCCCGGTTCATTCGCGCCCTCGATCATCAACACTTCCGATTCGAGAGCGAGCGCACCGGTCTCGCCCAGCAACATGAGCGCTTTGGTTGGATCGCTCACCACCATGCGCACCACGGAATGATCAACCGTATCGGAAGTGGCCAGCGCGTGAATATTGATCCCGGCCTGGGCAAGCGCGGTGCAGACACGGGCGAGCGCGCCCGGCCGGTTCGCGAGAAAGACCGCCAGTTGCGTCGCTGATTCGATCGAGAGCTTCGGGTTCGAGTTCATGGTCGAGCAAATTGATCCCGAGCGCAGCATCTGACAAATTCGAACACGTCATCGCGCGGCCACGTCCAACCAAAAACCAGCCCCTGCGCTAATGCATCACACCCCCCAGGCGGCGCCAAGCAGCCACCCCCCGATGGACTCGAAATATCTCCGAGACGTAATGAGGGCGCGATTGTCGATCTAACATGACGGCGGTGATTGAAACCAAAACTGCTCCCGCGGCGGGTCCACCGCGCACGATCGGCTTTGTCACCGCATGCGGCATCGTCGTGGCGAACATCATCGGCACCGGAGTTTTCACCAGCCTCGGATTTCAACTGGCCGACATTCAATCCGGGTTCGCGCTGCTCATGCTCTGGATTATCGGCGGAATCGCCGCACTCTGCGGCGCGCTTTGCTACGGGGAATTGAGCGCCGCGCTGCCGCGCTCCGGGGGCGAATACCATTTTCTCTCGGCCATTTACCATCCCGCCCTCGGTTTTATGGCCGGATTCGTATCTGCGACCGTTGGTTTCGCAGCGCCGATTGCCATCACCGCGATGGCGTTCGGCCGATATTTTCAAGGCGTCCTCGGCACCGGCTCACCGCTGCTGTTGTCGTTCGCGGTCGTCTGGGTCGTCGCCTTGTTTCACTTTGGGAACCTGCAGGTCGGCAGCGTATTTCAAAATCTTTGGACGCTGCTCAAATTATTGTTGATCGGTGTCCTGATTGTCTGTGGATTTTTAGTGGCCCCAAAGCAACCGGTCAGCTTTTTGCCGGCGGCCGGCGACAGCATGTCGATCTTCAGCGGCGCGTTCGCGGTCGCGCTGTTTTTTGTCATGTATTCATACTCCGGCTGGAACGCCGCCAGCTACATTACGGGGGAAATTAAAAAACCGGAACGAAACGTGCCCCGGTCCCTGTTCGTGGGCACGGTCGTAGTCATCGCAACTTACGTGCTGCTGAACGGAATTTTTCTGGCCACCACGCCACAAGCAGAAATGCGCGGTCAAATCGAAGTGGGTCTGATCGCGGGCCGGCACATTTTCGGAGCGCACGGCGGCCGCGTCGTCGGCGCGATTATTTGCCTCGGTCTGATTTCATCGATCAGCTCAATGACTTGGATCGGCCCGCGCGTCACCATGTCGATGGGCGAAGATCACTGGCTGCTGCGTTTGCTCGGCCGCAAAAACGCCGCGGGCGTGCCGGCAAACGCCGTCGCCCTTCAACTGTTGATTGTGAACCTGCTCTTGCTCACGCGCAGTTTTGAAGGCGTAGTGCAATACATCCAATTCACTCTGCTGCTCTGTTCGCTCCTCACCGTCGTGGGCCTGATCGTTTTACGCTTCGCCCGCCCGGCATTGCCGCGCCCGTATCGCGTCTGGGCCTATCCGCTGCCGCCGCTAATTTTCGCCGCCATCACCCTGTGGATGATGTTTTACCTCCTGCGGATTCATCCGCGCGAATCTCTGGCCGGGTTGGCGACAAGCGCGCTCGGCCTGCTTCTTTATTTCGGCGCAGGAAAACGCCGCGCCAACTGAAATGAAATTCTCACCGACGCGGTTGTGCCTGGTGACGCTCAGCTTGTTCGCACTCGTCGCGGGCGCGCGTCCGCAGCCGGAACAGCAGGCCGCGCGGGAAAACGCGCCTCCGCTGAATCCGAACAATCTTTCGCCAGACGACATGGCGCGCTTCCTCGCCGGAATGCCCGTGGCGAAAAATTCTCCGCTCGCGCCGCTCACCAACGAGCCCGAGTGGCAGGCTCATGCCGCGTTTTTTGAAGATGCGTTCAGCAATTTAGTGCGCGGGAAACTGGCCAAGTTTCATCTCTGGCAGGACGCCTACCTGCCGCGCTCGAAAGAGCCGGTGCCGGTCGTCTACTACATGTTCAGCGGCCCGGACTTTCTCTATCTCGATCAGTTTTTTCCAAACGCGTCCGTTTATCTCATGTGCGGCAAGGAGGAGATCGGGCCGGCGCCGGACCCGCTGCGCATTGTCGATCTTGCCGGCGCGCTGCAGAACCTGGAGAACGCGATGAAATCGGCGCTGACCACGACCTATTTCATCACCCAGGACATGAAAGTGAACTTGCAGGAACAACAGCTCCGCGGGGTCCTGCCCATCCTCTACGTTTTCATCGCCCGCGCCGGCAAAACGATCCACGACGTCACGTTCGTGAATCTCGACAGCAACGGCACGCCGCATGAAAGCCGCCCGGGCCGCGGAGGCACGCCGGGCGTGCGCCTCGATTACATCGACAATCGCTCCGGCCGCAAGCAGACGGTTTTTTATTTCACAACGGATATTTCCGATAGCGGCATCGCTGCAAACCCGGCCTTTATGAAGTTCGCCGCTCGTCATGGCATCGGCGCCGCCTTCCTCAAGTCCTCCTCCTATCTCATGTTTGAAACCGGATTCGCCCGGGTGCGCAATTTCATTCTCGATCACAGCAGTCTGATCGTGCAGGACGACTCCGGAATCCCGCTGGCCTATTTCAATCCAGACAAATGGAACCTGCGCCTGTTCGGCACCTACGTCGGCCCGATCGACCTGTTCAAAAAATATTACCAGCCGAAGCTGCAGGAGCTCTACCAGGCGACCAATCCGCCCGAGTTCGGAATCGGATTCGGCTACCAATGGGATTATCACAAGAGCAACCTCATCGTGGCCGAGCGCGAGAATCTGCCGGCCAAGCCAGAAAGCTCCAGTGACAGCCCGAAAAAGCGTCGCACCTGGATTTCGCGGCTTTGGCCGCTTTAAAACCGGCGGAACCACGAATAGGGAAAAACGTCGCCCGGACAATCGGTCGCCCAGCGCGGCGGGTTTACCTCGCGGTGTGGTTTCACGATGGCGTAGTGATTGTCGATCTTGCCGCAACGTTGCCGCAGATACCGGACGAGCTCTTCGCAGCAATCGAGCTGGGCGCGCGTCGGCTGTTCGCGATTGAAATCGCCGACCAGACAAATGCCGAGCGCGATATTGTTCAAATAATCGCTGTGCACGTGACCGCCATTGATCTGGCGCCGCCAGCGGTCGCCCACCTCGATCTCGCCGTTGCCGGTGGAAGTGCCGTTGCCAATGACGAAGTGATAGGCCAGTCCGTTGCGCATCCGGCGAACGTGGCGGTGATAATAATCGAACGCGGCCGCGTTGCCCTGACGCGTTCCGCTGTTGTGCACGACGATGAATTGCCAGCGGCCACGCGACACCGGCGCGCGATCGATCGCCGCGCGCACGGACCGGGTCAGGTAGCGATAGCCGCCGCCGCTGCTGCGGCGCCGTCCGAGCCCGAACAATCGAGCAAAGAAGGATGGGCGCTCTTCATAACCGGATTTTTCGATCGTCACTTCGGCGGGCTCCTCCATGGGCTGGGCCGTGACAACTGTCGACCCGGGTAATGGCGTGGCCGTGCCGCTCATTGCCGGCAGCGCGGCGCGAACCTCCGGCGTTTCCGATTCCTCCGCCGAGGTCGCTTTCTTGGCCGCAGGTGTTTTCTTCGACGGCGAACTTTTTTTCTTTTTCGCGCCTTTCGGCGTCGGCGATTTCTTTTTTGACCCCGCTTTGCGCTTGCTTTTCGCTTTCGCAGACGGCGACGCGCTGGGCGTTGGCGTCTTGCGCGGCGTCGCGCTCGGTGTGGGCGTCGCCGTGGATTTAGGCTTCTTGCCTGATTTTCCCTTGGTCGACTTGCTCTTTGCCGCCGGCGACGGCGTCGCGGTGGCCGATTCTATCTCGCGCGCTTTTGCGGGCGTTTCCGCGCCGGTTTGCGCGTAGAGCAGCGAGGCAATTAAGGCGCCGAGAGCGAATACGAGCGCGATGAAACGGACGGAGCGCGCTGGCGTTCGCACTCAGACCGGCTGCGCCAACGGCGCCGGCGCTTCGATGGTGGCAGCGCGCTCCCGTTCCTGACGCAGGATGGCGTTTAATTTTCCCCCGAGCAAAAGGAAGAGGCAGGTCAAATACATCCAGGTCAAAAGAATGATGATCGACGCCAGCGCGAGATAAGTCGGATTATAACGGTCGTAGCGCGCGACGTAGAGCTGGAACAATTTCGTCACGGTCAGCCAGCCGGCGGAAAAAAAGATCGCGCCGGGCAGCGCCTGGCGAATGGTGACATAATTTTCCGGCGTGAGCAGATAGAGCACCAAAGCCAGGCCGATCAAAGCCAGAGCGGTGAAGGGCAAATTGAGCGCGGCGACCCATTCCTGGAGCGGGAAGTTCAATTGCAAATTCACTTCCGCGACGCCGGCGAGGGTCTCGCCGAAGAGAACGGCGTTGAAGCAAAACAAGATGATGATGCCGAACCAAAAGAGGAGCAGAAAGGAAATGATGTATTTGGACCACCAGTCGCGCGTTTCACGGACGCCGTAGGTTTCGCTCAGCGCGCGAGAGATCGTGGCGATAAAAACCACGCCGAAGTAAATCCCAAGCACAATCCCGGCATTGGCGAGCAACCCGCTCGATCCGGTCACGACCACGCTCGCCGCCGCGCTGTCGAGAATGTCCTGCACCTTCGGGTCCGGCGGCATAAAACTTTTCAGGATGCCGAACATGCCGTGGAGCTTCGAAGGATCGGTGCCGAAGAGACCGAGCAGGTGCCAGAGAAAAAGCAGCCCGGGCGCGAGCGCGATGAGCAGCGTGTAAGCCATTTGCGCGGCCAGTCCGGTCGTATTGTCCATGGCTGTCTCCCAGACGAGGCGCCGAATGACTCTCCAGATGAAACTCAACACTTTCACGCGGGGACAGTTTACTTTGCCGCTCCCAAATATCCATTAAACTTGGCTGCGCTGTAGCCGCCCCGCTCTGCCGGGGCGTCATTCGGCGCGGCGACAGAGCGCCGCGGCTACAAACCCTGACTTCATAGACCGTGAAAAAAATCCTCATCCTCACCGCAGGCTTTGGAGAGGGCCACAACAGCGCCGCGCGCGGCGTGCGCGATGGTCTCCTGCGGATTGCGCCCGATCGGACCCGGGTGGAGCTGCGCGATCTGTTTCCCGAAACCTACGGCGCGTTCAACGAGCTGGTGCGCAAAAGTTATCTCGCCCTGATCAATCAATGGCCGGGCTCGTGGGGTTATGTTTATCGATGGCTTGACGCCATTCCCAACCATGACGAGCGTTTCGCGCGCTTCTCGCGATTGAAAGGCCACTTCGCGCATTTGCTCGAAGATTTTCAACCCGACGTGGTCGTCTCAACTTTTCCGCCCTACCCCTATTTACTGCGCCAGATCCTCGGGCCGGCCGCGCGTTGCCGCAATGTCGCCGTCATCACTGATGCGATCACCGTGAACGCGATCTGGTACCGTTCCCAGGCCGATTATTTTCTCGCTCCCAACGAACAGAGCGCCGCGGTCGTGCGCGACGCCGGGATCGCTCCGGAAAAAATCAAGACCTTCGGGTTCCCGGTCAGTCCGAAGTTTGCTGATCTCGCGCAAGATCGACAATCATACGTCGCCGGTTCGAAGCCGCGAGTTTTGTACGTGATTAACGCCGGCAAGAAACGCGCCGCCCAAGTAATGGAAAAACTTCTCGGCCTCGACATCGAATTGACTGTCGCCATCGGTCATGACGATCGGTTGCGGCACCGCTTGGAGAGAGCGACCGCCGGGCGCGACATCCAGATCATCGGCTGGACCGATGAGATGCCCCGCCTGCTTTGTCGCAGCCACATTCTCATCGGCAAAGCCGGCGGCGCCACCGTGCAGGAAACAATCGCCGCGCGTTGTCCAATGATCGTCAATCACGTCGTTTCCGGCCAGGAGGAAGGGAATGCTCGATTGATTGCCCAGAGCAATTCCGGCGTGATTGCGCTTGCGCCCGACGAGATTGCCGCGCAGGTGCGAGGCGCCTTTGCCGATGGGGCAAAGCGATGGCAGCAATGGTACGCCAACATTAGCGAACTAAGCCGGCCGCGCGCCGCGCTCGACGTCGCCGAGTTTCTCTTGTCGATCTAGCGTTGCCTGTTTCCCTTTCGCCTACGCCGAGAAAATGGCTTCGCCTTGCACCAGCGTTTGCCGCACTTCGAGCTGCGGCGACAGAACCGCCAAATCGGCATCGAAGCGCACGGCCAGTTGTCCCTTGTTTTTGTAACCGATGACGCGCGCCGGGGTTTGCGTCGCCATCGCGACCGCTTCGTGCAGCGGCACATTGACTTCGTGGGCCATCGTGCGCACCAAATCGATCATGCGCGCCGCGCTCCCGGCGAGCGCGGAGCGATCGGCGAGCAGACAAACGCCGCCCTCGACGACGCAATCGTTGCCGTAAAGCGAGAAGCGCGATCCCTCCGGCAGACCGGCGCCGGCCGTGGCGTCAGTCACGAGCGCGATGCCGCGCCGGCGTTTGGCGCGATAGGCCAGCTTCATGAGTGTGGGCGCAACATGATGTCCATCCGCGATCAACTCGCAGACGATCCTCGGTTCGCTCAGCGCAAACTCCAATAGTCCGCCCACCCGGCGCGCTCCGCGGCGCCGCGCGCTCGACATGCAGTTGAAGGTGTGCGTCACGCTGCGCATCCCGCAGCGCAACCCTTCGCGCGCCTCCTCCTCCCAGGCATCGCTGTGCCCGCCGCTCACGCTCACTCCGCGCGCCACCAATTTCCTGATCGCGTCCGGGACGCCGTGCAGCTCAGGTGCCAGCGTCACGCGCCTGATCACATCCGCCTGTTCGAGCAATTGCTCGACCTCGGTGGAGGTCGGTTCGTGGATGAATTCGGCGCGTTGCGCCCCGCGTTTATTCTTCGAAATGAACGGGCCCTCGACGTGGACTCCGCCGATCTGTGGAATGGAAGATCGACAATTCCGAACGGCCCTGGCTACGGCCACGATGGCCTTGAGCGGCGCCGACGCCGTCGTGAGCAAAAGCGAGGTCGTGCCGCCGCTCGCGTGGAAATCACAAATGGTGCGAAATGCGCCGGGCGACGCTTCCATCGTGTCCCGGCCTTGTCCGCCATGAACGTGCAGATCGATAAAGCCCGGCGCGAGATAATCTCCGCCCAAATCGATGATGCGCCCGGTTCGCGCCCGTGTTTGCGGGCGAATGTCGGCGATTTTGCCCCGCTGGACGACAAGCTCGAGACCCTCGCGGATTCGATCCGGAAAAATGAAGCGGCCGTTTCGGAAAATCATCGTGCCCCGGGATAAAATTGCCTTTGCCAGCCAACGAGTCCATCCTCTCGTGCGATGGATTTTGACTACGACGTCGTGATCGTCGGCGGCGCGTTTTCCGGCGCATCGACCGCGCTCGTGCTCAAACGCAAATGGCCCGGCGCCCGTGTCCTCATCATTGAGAAGACCGCCGAATTCGACCGCAAAGTAGGCGAATCGACCACCGAAGTGAGCAGTTGTTACATGACGCGCATTCTTGGCCTGACCAATTACCTCGGCCACGAGCAACTGGCCAAACAGGGTTTGCGCTTCTGGTTTGCCAACCAGGCAGATCAGCCGTTCGACGAATGCGTCGAAGTCGGCGCGCGTTATAACGCGCGCGTGCCGACGTTTCAGGTCGACCGCGCCAAGCTCGATACACACGTGCTCGAGCTGGCGGTGGGCGCCGGTTGCGACTTGTGGCGGCCGGCCAAGGTCACTCAGCTGGAGTTTGAAGACGGCCACGGCCAGACCGTGACGGCACATGTCGATCTTGCCCAACGTTCCGTGCGCTGTCGCTGGGTGGTCGATGCATCCGGACGCGCCGCGATCTTATCGCGCAAGCTCGGGCATTTTCGCCAGAACACCGAGCACCCGATCAACGCGGTCTGGGCGCGCTTCACCGGAGTAAAAGATTGGGACAGCTACGAATGGCGCGAAAAATTTCCTGACTACGCGAACGCCTGTCGCACCGCGCGCAACTGGGCGACGAACCACCTTTTCGGGCTGGGTTGGTGGTGCTGGATCATTCCTCTGCGCGGCGGCGATGTCAGCGCGGGTGTCGTTTACGATAGTCGGATTTTCAAATTGGCCGATGGGCCAAATCTGGCTGAGCGCCTGCGGGCGCATATTCTCAGCGATCCGGTCGGGCGGGAAATATTTGCGGGCGCGCGTCCGATCGAGGGGGACGTGCACGCGTTGTCGATGTTGCCGTATTGGAGCGAAAAGGTTTGTGGGAAGGGCTGGTGCCTGGTTGGCGACGCCGCTGGTTTCATCGACCCGCTTTACAGTCCCGGTCTGGATTTTTGTTCCTACACCGGCTATTTCGTGGCCGAGCTGCTGGCGCGCTCCCTGGCCGGCGAAGAGGTGGCCGAGCGCCTCGATTTCTACAACGCGCAATATCCGGTCATGTACCGCTACTGGTTCGAGACGCTCTACAAAAACAAATATTATTACATGGGCGATGCCGAACTGATGTCCGCCGCCCTACTCCTCGACGTCTCCAGCTATTATCTCGGCCTCGTCATCTCCGCTTATCGCGACCCGGAATGCGCGTTTCTCCAATTACCTTTCCATGGCCGGGCAGGACATCTCTTTGGCGATATCATGAGATTTTATAATCGTCGGCTCGTCGCGCTGGCGAAACGCCGCATCGTTACCGGCCGATATGGGCAGCAGAATGCCGGTTGGCGCGAACTTTACGATGGCTTCGTGCCGGACTCGCGCATCGTAAAATTCCTGGGCCGGGGATTGTTGCGGTGGTGGAAAGCTGAACTGACGAACCTGAGGCTGATGTTTTTTTCGCCGGCCCGAGCGACGAGCACCGAGCGACCGGCACCCGCGCCTGCCGAAGCGTGAGCGGAGAAAAGCCGGTCGCGCGGCAAGATCGACAATCGCCGCGCCGTTTTGGCGTGCGGGGTATCGGCTGGCGACAATCAATCGACTGGGCGGCGCGGCACGTGCCCGCCTGGCTGCACCCGCCCATCATCTGGCTGGCGAGCTTTGTCTTTTTTTTCCTGAGCGCGCCGGCGCGGCGTGCGGTCGTTCGCCATCTGGGCGCGGTTCTGCCCGGCTCATCCCGGTTGAGTAATCACCTGCGCGGCCTTGCCGTGTTTACCAATTTCGGCTGGACGCTGGCCGACGCCGCGGTTTACCGCTTGCGGCGTGCGCACTTTGAATGGCAACTGGAAGGCGAAGATTTCCTGCGTGCGCTGGCTGACGCGCGAAGCGCGATCGTGCTTACCGCGCACATGGGCAGTTACGATCTCGGCGCGGCCCACTTCGCGCACAAATTCAATCGCGAAATCCGAATGGTGCGCGCGCCGGAGCCGGACAAGCTGGCGGCCGAACATGTCGATCTTGCCCTGCGGCAATCGACCGCCGGCGCGGTCAAGATTGGTTACAGCACGGAAGGCAGCTCGCTCGCCTTCGATTTGTTGAACGCGCTGCGCAGCGGCGAAATCATATCCATCCAGGGCGATCGCGTCGTCGGCGATGTGGCGCGATCGGCCGTCACACTTTTCGGCCGCAACGTTATGTTGCCGAGCGGTCCCTTCGTTCTTTCGCTCATCTCCGAAACGCCGATCTATCCGCTTTTCATCGTGCGCCGCGGCTTTCGAAAATACAAAATCATCGCGCACAAGCCGGTTGGTTGTTCCCGATCCGGTTTGCCGCGGGAGCAGGCCATTTCCGGCGCAATGCAACAGTGGGCCGAAATCCTGGAGGAGACGGTGCGGCGACACTGGGACCAATGGTATGCGTTTAGCCTGATTTTTTAGCCGGGGATAAGCACGTTCAAATACCAGCGCACCAGCGCGCCGCCGAAGAACATCCACACGACGGCGCCCAGAGCGAGATAGGGACCGAACGGGAGTTTTGCCGACCACACCCGCCTGCCGATGAGAAGGGTGAAAAGTCCGACGAGCGAGCCGGCGAGTGAGCCGGCGAAAACACTGAAAAGCACCGCGCGCCAGCCGAGAAACGCCCCGATCGCAGCCAGGAATTTCAGGTCACCACGGCCCATCGCTTCGCGCGGAATAACAATCTCGAGGGCGGTGCCGGAGATTTCGTCCAAATCGTCGAGCGCCAGAGTCTCGCCTTCGACATTCACGCGATTGTAATGGAATTCGAGCGTGACCTTGTTGTGGACGCGATTGTCGATCTTGGCGTCCTCGCACCGCAAAAGGAGTCGGTCTTTCTCTCGCGCAAAATAATCGCTCCACAAGCTTTGCTCCGCCCCGACGATAAATTCGGCATCATCTCCCTGGCGTTTCCAGGTGAATGGCGTCGGGCCATCGAGCGCGATTCTTTTTTTCCCGAAAGCGAGCTTCCCCGCCTCCAGCACGATGAGCAGGATCAAATAACCGAGCGCGGCCGCGAGAAGGGAGCGCAGCACCGACGCGACACGCGAGTCGGTGTTCATCAATTGCGGTACCGCCAGGCTCGCCAAGACTCCCGCGAGCGTGCCGCCAATGCTGACCTGGTCGGGGATAATGAAGTGTTCGAAATCGACAAAGGTCGCGATCAACACGAGCGAGATGAAAACCCAGTAGACGATGGCGAGCGGCCAGGGAAAGGCGCGCCAGATGGCGAGGAAGAGAAGCGCGGTGACAAGCTCGACCCCGAAATAGCGAAACCGGATCGGCGCGCCGCAATGCGCGCAGCGACCGCGCAACCACAGCCAGCTCAGCAGCGGAATGTTTTGCTGCCAGGGAATGGGTGTCTTGCATTGCGGACAAAATGAGCGGCGCGGCTGGTTGATGGAAAGCTCGAGCGGCAACCGGTAAATGCAGACATTGAGAAAGGACCCGATGGCGGCGCCGAGAACAAAGGCGAAGACGCTAAACACCAGGTTGTAGATGGAACTGTCCGCTTCCATCAAACGCGCGCTGTCGATCTTCGCTCCATCAGCCAGGCGATCCAGATGCAGGTTTCGTAAAGCAAGCACATCGGCAGACCCATGGCCAGCAACGTCAACACGTCGGGAGTTGGCGTAATGATGGTGGCGAGAACGAAAATCAGGACGATGGCGTACGGTCGGGTCCGCGCCATAAAACGGTAGGTGACCAGTCCAAAATGAACCAGTGCCAGGACCACGACCGGCAATTCAAACGCCAGTCCGAAACCAAGCGTAAAGCGTGTCACAAACGAGTAATACTGCTGCACCGTCCAGGCGGGCGTCCAGCCGAGCGACTCGGTGTCGCGAAAGAAAAAGAGAATCGTCTTGGGCAGGAGCCAGAAATAGCAAACCAGCACGCCGAGCAGAAAAAGCGCGAAACTGCCGCCGATGGCGGGAAGGAGAAAACGTTTTTCCACCGCGGTCAGCGCCGGCAACACGAATTCAGCGGCGAAATAAAGAAGCAATGGAAACGAAATGACGATGCCGGCGTAAAACGCGAGATGAAACGAAATCACGATCGAATCGGTGATGCCGAGGGCGCGCAGGGAACCAATCTTTTGATCGACATCGTGCAATGGCGCCTGCAGCAGGCGCACGAGAGCCGAGCGAAAACCAAAGCAAACGATCATCGCCGCCGTGAGCGTGATCGCCATCTTCACGATGGTCCAACGCAGGTCCTCCAGATGCTCGAGGAACGGTTTGGAAGTGTCGCTTTCGGGGAGGTCGCGAAATCGGAAAATATCGCGGAGCGGCATTGGCGTGGTTAATCGCCCGGCTGCAGCGAGATGAGGCCGCGCGCCGCCAAACGCGCGCAAATCCCAAGCGTATTCGCATCGCGAATCTCGTTCCCGGCGATCATGCGCCGAATTTCGTCAATCGCGAAGACGCGACAATCGAGGATCGCTTCGCCTTCGTCGCGTTTCCCCTGCTCGCAAGGCACGACCGGGCGCGCCAGAAAGAGATAGCCATATTCATCCGTGAATCCGGGTGAGGAAAAATAGTGGCCGAGGGAAATGAGCGCGCCGTCCTTTGCCAGTTCGTAACCGGCTTCTTCGCGCAGCTCACGCAAGGCGACCTTTTTGATCTGCGCTTCGTCGGCGCCGTCGTGATCAATTTGGCCGGCCGGCATTTCCCACATGGCCGCTCGAACCGGAACGCGCTCCTGGCGAATAAGCAGGAGCCGGCCATCGCGGGTCATCGGCGCAACAATGACGGCGGCCTTGCGATGCACGACCGTCCACGAATGCGGTTCGCTGCGCGTGGGAGTCCGCACCTGGTCGGTCACGACTTCGAGATGGTCGTTGTGAAAATGGTGAGTGCTCGAAATTGTCTCCCAGCCATCCCGGTCCCGCACGATTTTGTTCCCTTTCACGCCGCCAAGTGTAGAGGCCGCTGTGTCGCGCGGCAAACTGTAGCGCACAGACACTACAGGTCCGCGCTGCGACGGCTCACCGCCACGGAAACGTATTGCGCGTCGGGCAGGACAAATTTGCGCAGCTCGATATCGATCTGGCGAATGGCAAACCGCGCCAGAAGGTGCGCCGCGAGCTGTCCAGCCAGCGTCTCAAGCAAGCGGTCGCATCTTTGGCCGACGAACTTCTTCGTCTCCTCCGAAAGCGCGGAATAGTTTACGGTTCGCTCGACATCGTCGGCCAGGTCGTGAAAGTCGCGTTTCGGCCAAAGGGTAATGTTGGCGACGAGTCGTTGCGGTGTCGCGCGTTCGGCTTCGGGAACGCCAATGCGCGCAAAAATCTCCAGCTCTTCGATGTGGATCCGGTCGGAGGAACCTGGCTCCGTTGTCATGGGTAAGATCGACAATCGCGATGTCGCCGCGCCGCACAAGCGTCTAGTCCCGGCCTGAAGAAATTTATTTCGGGGCCAATGATGCGACGATTTGATCGAAACGCGGGTCGCCGCGGAGGGAATCCCAATAGGGATCAAAACGAAGGGTGCCGTAGCTGAGGTACCCCGGCGTGCGGGCGGCGAGGGCCAACTGCTCGAAGGCGCGGTCCTTTTCACCGGTAAAGGCGTAGATGAGGACCAGATATTGAAGGATGACCGCGCCGCTAATGGAGTCCTTGCTTACCGGCAATAACTCGACGGCGCGTTCGCCGGCGCGGATGGCTTTTTGTTTATGGCCGAGCATCGCTTCGGTCATCCCGAGCACGCACAAGCCCTGGGCGTAATCGGGTTGATCGCGCAGCAGATTAGTCGCTTCCGTATGCGCCGCGGTGAAGGCGGCGTGGGCTGCTTTCTTGTCGCCGCGCATCAGAGCGACCTGGCCTTCACACCAGGCCCGGGGGAAGGGAACGGTTTCGTCGTGGCAACCGTCGTTCGGTAACGCCGCCAGGGCGCGTTGCGCGCATTCGACGTCGCGTTGGTACTGGCAAACTTGCAGCCACAACGTGGCCAGAGTTGCCGCCGCGGCGGGATCTTCAGCGAGCATCGATTGAATGGTCGAGCCAAGCGGCTGCGGATCGGCGTGCCATTGGAATTCAATCTCGGCGCGTGAAGCGCGCATGCTTGCGTCTTTGGGAGCAAGGGCCAGCGCCCGGTCAAAAGCGCGCGCCGCATCGGCGTAACGCCGCAACCATTGATAGGTGCGCCCGATCTGCTGGAAATTGTAGGGATTTTGCGGGTCGAGCTCGATGGCGCGCTCGAGGTTTTTAATCGATTCCTCCCAGCGGCTTTGGCGTCGATCTATATAACCGGTGAGCAGCGGCGCGATCGGATCGTTGGGCAAAGTTTTTTGGGCCAACTTGAGCTCTTCCCGGGCGCGATCGTAATCCTCATACACCCAATAGAGGTGCCGGGCGCGGGCGAGATGCGCTTCGCCCGAGTTTGGGCGCAGGCGAGTGAGTGATTGGATGGCCGCCTCGGCCATCGCCAGACGCGCTGGCGTATGGTCTGTCCCGACGAAATAGAGCTGATCGTGCGCCGTGGCCATTTGATAATAGGCTAGAGCGAACTGCGGATCGCGTCTGGTTGCTTGCTCCAGCAGGCGAATGGCCTCGTCCAGGCTTTCCTGTTGCGGCAAACTGATGACTGATCCCTCGATGAGTTTTTTCGCGCGCGCGTAAAGATCGTAGGCGGCGAGGTCAGCGGTCGGTTTCTCCTCGATGGCGGCTTTTTCCTGCGGGGAAAGTTTGCTCTTTAACTGGGCGACGATTGTTTCAGCCAGCTCGGTCTCGATGGCGAAGACATCGGCCAGGCTGCGGTCGTACTTTTCCGCCCAGACGTGAGTATCGGTGCGCGCATCGATTAATTGGGCGTTGACGCGGACCCGGCCGTCGGCGCGTTGCACGGTGCCCTCGACCACGTGAGCGACGCCCAAAGCTTTGGCGATCTCGCGCACGTTGTGCTGGAATCCGCCTTTATATTGCATCACCGAGGTGCGGCTGATGACTTTGAGGTCGGCCACCTTGGCGAGGTTGGTGAGGATTTCGTCCTGCACGCCGTCGGCGAGGAAGGAGTATTCGCTTTGGTCGCCGAGGTTTTCGAACGGCAGGACGGCGATGCTTTTGGGGGAAATATTTTGCGGAATTTCCGCCGCTGGCGCGACACCGGCAAAAGGATGCCAGACCCAATAGGCAGCGACCGCGCCGGCGGCGATGAGCGTACTCACGGCCGCCACAACCCAGAGCCGGCGCTGGCTGGCAAGGGGCATCGGGCCGGCTTCGCCGTTGGTGATCTCGATCGAACCGGCTTTAACATCGAAACACCAGGCAAACACCAGCGCGATGGGGAAACCGGCCGCGACAAGAATGACAAACGCCTGCAACGTCCAATCGGGCGCGTGAAAGATTGGCAGGACCGTCCCAACCACTTGCACCGTCGCTCCCGCCGCAACGATGTAACCGATGGCGACGCGATAAACGCGCCGACTTTTCAGTTCTTCAACGAACGTTTTCATCGGCCCCTCGCGTCGCTAGAATCGCTTGGGAAACGAGCAGTGTCCCAAACTTCCCAGCTAGCAGCAAGCGGCTTTGGCCCGCGGCTCAGAGGGACGCTTCGGCTTTTCCCGGATGGCCTCCGCCCCACCGGAGCCGATTTATCGATTTGAGGAAAAGCGCCTCTGGCGCAAAGGCCGCGACGTTGAGCACGATCATGACAAAAGCGAACAGATACATGCCCATGGCCAAACCAATGGCGGCATGCATGCTGCAGACACAAAACAGCCCGAGGTTTCGCGTCCGTTTGGCCCAGATGAGACATGGATAGCTGAACTCGAGCAGTGCGATCGCAATACCGGCCAGCGGAAAAACATACTTCCATCTCACGAGCGTCTCGGGGGCCAGCACATCGAACGGCGGCCGGATCAGCGCGCGCCAAAGATTCGAGCCGTCCCACCAGCCGCTTCCCAGGATTTTGCTCAGACCGCCAAAAAAATAGATGAAGCAAAGGTGCAGTTGGAGGACGCGGCGAGAAAAACCGAGTAGATGTCGATCTTGCGGGCGTGATTTTCGCCACCGTGCATCGAGCGACCATTGGTCGGGCAACGGCGACAAAGTCAGGTAAAACAGCCCGATGGTGATGAAATTATCGAGCCCGTAGGAAAGGAAAGCTCCGCTTTTGGTGAGCGAGAGGTGGAGCAACCACGCCAGCGCCGCGAAAAAGCGGGGGGCAATTCCCACTAAAAGAGCACAACCCGCCAGAAGCAAACCGCTCCAAACCATCCACAGGACGATTTCTTCACTCAGCCCAAGTCCTTTTCCAAACGCGGCGATCCAGCCGAGGCGCGGTATGAAGGGGCTCTCCAGGGAAAGGATCTTTTCCGCCAGATCGCGACTGAGTAGATCGCCGAAAAGATTGTTCCAGTCCGCGCGCAGCGATAAACAAAACGCTGCGATTTGAATGCCGAGACCGACCCGAAGAAAGGTCAACCACGTGTCGGACTCAATCGGCAACAGCCACACTGAGATGCGTTGCATCGAGGCGCTGACATGCGCTGCGCTGAAAGGGAATCGGAACATCAGTCAGAGCGGCTGAAATCGTAGGCGTATAAAAAGTGATAAGTCTCTCTTTCGCCGTGCTCGAAGTCGCGGATGCTCGGCGGAATGACCGCGCCGAAAATCGCGCGCATGCTGGTCGCATCGGGATGTCGGCGCCAGGCCGACGCGGCGAGCAGTTTGACCAAATGCTCGCGCAACGCGTCATGACGAGCGCGGCCGATCTCATCCAACATGCCGGCGACGCGCAAGCGGGCCGCCCGGCTGCTTACCTGCGGCAGTTCGTATTCGGTGCGGCCATCCGGATAATGCAATTCGAAGACGAGCTTGTAACTGGCCGGCACGCTCGGCGCGAAATAGCTATAGCCCCTTTCGATGCCGGCGAGATTCAAATACGCCGCAAGCGTCTGCCGGATGGGATTTGAGACAGCGAGCCGCTGTGCGAGCACGATAGCGGCGCCCGCCTCGGCGCGTTGTGCCTGACTCCTAAGGCTCGAAGGGAGGCTGGTGAACCCGCCCGCAACGAGGGACAGCGCATCGCGACAGGAAGCCGCCGCGACCAGAAAAAAATGCAGGACGAACCACGCCAAACAGATTCGTTGGCGCAATGCTCGTCCCGCGTGCGAAAAACCGTGCGTGGATTACTGGCCGCTCAGGGTATCCAGCACCGTTTTGATGTCGTCGGCACTGGCGGAAGAGACCTTGGTCACGACGTTGCTGCCAATCGGTGTGAGATCGCCACTGGCCGCGCGTTCGGCGAGTTGGGAAGTGGTTACTTTGTCTGTCTTAATGCTCACCTTCGGCTTGGGCGGATAATGGGACGGATTGCCGCTCTTCGGCGTCACGGTAATGTCGATCTGATCGTCGGCGAATTTCTGCAAGGCTGCGTTGAACGCTCTTTCGTCGTCGCCTTTGAACTTGGCGTCCTTGAGTTTTAACTCAAAGGTCTTTGCCACGTAATTTGGATTCGATGCGGCCGGGCTTTGTCCCAACGCGCGGAAGGCGAACACTCCTGCCAGCGCGATGGCCGCCACCATCATGATTCTGACCGTGCCGGATAAGGTTTTCATAGGCTGCTGGTTTGACCGAGCAGGGGTCGATTAGCAAGCCCAAAGTTCCTAACGAGAGGAGGTCCCGTCAGCGCGCGCCAAAACCTCCGCGGCAGCGGCTAGCCGACGCGGAAGCGGACGTCGCGGATGACTTTTGCGCCGAAACGGCGCTTCAGTTTTCGCAGGATGTCGATCTTGGAAACCTGCTCCAGTTCGTAATGCAAAGCGGGTTGAAGCACCCGCACGATGAGAATGCCTTCGCGTAAAGCGACCGGCGCAGAGTGTGCCGCGATGAAATCGCCCACGATATTGCTCCACGCTTCAATTACCTCCGATTCGTGCAGCCGTTCTTTGAGCCCGAAGCGCTGCATCAATACCGGCACCAACTCGGCCGTCGCGCGGAAATGGTGCGGTCGTGACTTCGGCTCAGGCAAGCCGCGCCATTCGGCAATGACGGCGGCGCGGAGCGAGGGATTCATTCTTTTGTAGCGGCGCTCTATGAGCGTCGCATCGTTTCCTCTTCAATTCGAGCGACGGTCATAGACCGCCGCTACAATCGATCAGTACTTCCGCCGCATGTTGCTGGGCAGAATGTTGAGCTCGGTGCGGTACTTGGCGACCGTGCGCCGGGCAATGGGAATACCGCGCTTGCTCAAAATTTCCACGATCTCCTTGTCGCTCAACGGCGCATTTCCCTCTTCGTTCTTGACGAGGTCGAGAATCGCTTCTTTCACGCTCGTATTGCTCATCGATTCGCCGCTCGAGGTTTGATAGCCCGGCGTGAAAAAATATTTCATCTCGAACACGCCCTGCGGCGTGGCGATGTATTTGCCGGATATGGCGCGGCTCACGGTCGTCTCGTGGACGCCAACGGCATCGGCGATTTGCACCATCGTCATCGGTTTGAGATGGGCCGACCCATGCTCGAAGAACTCGCGCTGCCGTTTCACGATCTGGTGCGCAATATTGGAGATCGTCTGCTGGCGTTGATGGATCGATTTGATCAGGAATTTTCCGCTGCGGATTTTCTCACGAATGTAATCTTTGACTTCGCTGCCGTTGCCATCCTGCGCCATGATGTCTTTGTAAGTGTTGCTGATGCGGAGGTGGGGAATTTGTTCGCCGTTCAGGATGACGTGGTAATCGCCGTTGACTTTTTCGACCGTCACGTCGGGTAAGACATAATTTTGCGGCGCGGCGGCAAAGATCTGGCCCGGACGCGGATCGAGCTGTGCGATGTTGTTGGCGCATCTCTGGACTTGCTCGACGCTGATTCCCATCCGGCGCGCGATCTCGGGAAAACGGCGTTTCCCCAGGTCCTGCATGTGCTCGGCAATGATTTTGTATTCGAGGCTGTTCTGTCGCCCCTCGCGTTTGAGTTGGATGAGCAGGCATTCGCGCAGATCGCGCGCGCCGACACCGGGCGGATAAAAGCTCTGGATGAGAGTGAGCATGTTCTCGAAATCTTCCTTCGGTATGCCGGTGTTGAGCGCCATCTCCTCCGGAGTGGTCTGGAGAAAACCGTTGTCGTCGATGTTGCCAATGATGAGCTCGGCGGTCTTGCGATCGTTTGCGTTCAGCGCCGTTTGGTTGAGCTGACCCATCAGATGCTGCTGCAGTGTTTCCTGCGTTGCGATGGAGTCGAAAAAGAACTGACGCTTGTCCTCTGCTTCCTGGGAACGGCCGCTGTAGCTGCTCGATTGCGCCATATAATCGCGCCATTCCTCATCGAGTTTCGCCAGCCGATCGAATTCCTCCTTGAAATTGTCCTCCGTTTTGCGCTCGGTCTCGCCCCGTTCCTCCGCGTTGGGCTCATCAGCCACTTCTTCCAGTACCGGGTTAACCTCCATCTCTTGCTGGACGAGGTTGCGCAGCTCAAGCAGCGGCGCCTGCAGGATGAGCAGGCTTTGCTGAAGTTGCGGCGCAAGGACCTGTTGCAGAGAAAGATTCTGCGACTGGTGCATCCCTTGGCCGGCCATACGCGGAGTTTACCGGGTTCGGTCGGCAGAGGCAAGCAATTTGCGGGCCGCACGTCGGGGCGGAACACGACTTGCTCTTGGTTTGTGCCAGCCAAATTCCTCGAATGAACCTTCGATATCGCAGTATTTGCATCGCCGTCAGCTTTCTTGCGCTGACAGCTACTCGGGCGCAAACACCGCAGTCGGGCCAGACCGAACAGGACCTGCTCACGCTTTTGAAACAAGTGCAGGCACAACAAGCGCAAATTGTTGCTAATCAGACCAAGATCGAGACAAAACTGGCCGACCTCGCCGAGACGATTCGTGTCGCCCGAATTTATTCCAGCCGCAGCCGTTGATCCGATGAAAGCACTTCTCGTAATTTTGACCGTCGCTTCGATCGCGATTTCACGCGTCGGCGCGCAGACCCCGGCTCCCGCACCGGCCGCAGCTGCGACCGACTCGCTCCCGGTCGCCGTCAAACAACTTCAGGAAATCAAGGTGGCGAACGACGAGCTGCTGAAAAAACAGGAAGCAGCTTTGCAGCGACTCGAGGAACTGCAGAAAGCGGCCGATGAGCTCAAGATCTTCGGCAAGCGCAGCTAAAGTCGCTGCGCGGGCGGCGGCGTAAGGTTTCCCGCCCTATCCTACAATCCCGCCATGTCCCACTTGCGGATTGTCTCCTCGATCAATCCCGCGACCTTGTCGTTCACTTTGGCAAAATAATTTTTGGCCTTCTCCAAATCGAACTTCGGCAAGCCCTGCCCTTGCTGATACAGCATGATGCTTGAGGGAAACGGATAGGCTGTCCATGTGTTCGGCGGCGGAAGCGGCGTGGCCATGTCGGCTTGATACCGCTCCTTCTGGACCAGAGCCGGATCGATCGCCATCACGTAGGCGGTCTCATTATTGCCGGCGTGTCCGCCCTCTTCGCCGAAGACCTCGAGCGTGACATCGCGACAATACGACCACCAGTTCACGGCCAGGATTCGCGCCCCGGTTTCGCGCCCAACCTCCTGCGCCAGCGCGGTGAGGACGGCGGTTTGCCCGCCACCGTGACCATTCAACAAGATAATGTTGCGGAATTTATTTTGCGCCAAACCCATCATGACCGCGCGCACATAGGCGCGGTAGACGTCTTCAGGGACCGTGAAACTGCCAGGATAAGCGTCGAGCACCCCGGTAAACCCGTAGGCCACCGCCGGGGCGATCATCGCATTAACGCGCGGCGCAATGGCGCGCGCCATCGCCACCGGCGCGAGTATGTCGGTGCCGTTCGCCGTCACACCGTGCGCTTCCAAGGTTCCCAGCGGCAGCAACACCGTCTTGATTTTGCCCGGCACCCATTCACCAAACTCGAGCCAGTTGATCCGCTCCATCTCGCGCGTGCTCGGCCCGGAATCGCTCATGTCGATCTTAGCTGGGTTTGGTTTGTAGCCACGGCCCTGTGGGCCGTCCGCGCTTGGAGGCGCCACCGGCGCGGTCGCTACTTTTTGCTCTTCGGCTCCAGCTTGCGATAGAGCGTCGCCATGCTGATGTCGAGCACGCTGGCCGCTTTCTCGCGCGATCCGCCGCAATGATTCAGCGTGGCTTCGATATAATTGCGCTCCTGTTGCTGGATGAAATCGTCGAGCGGTTGGCCCACCGGCATGGCAGCGATCGCGCTGTTGGTTTTCTCTCCCTGCGCCTCCTCCAGGATATGCGGCGGCAAATCGCTCGGCAGAATCAATTCGTCTTCGCACAACGCGCACGCCCGCTCGATCGCGTTTTCTAATTCCCGCACATTGCCGGGGTAGGAATAATGACAAAGAATATCGACCGCCGCCGGATCGATCTTCTTCGGCTCGCCTCCGGCCGAGCTGGCCTGTTTCTGGAGGAAATGATTGACCAGTAGCGGCACGTCTTCGAGCCGTTCGCGCAGGGGCGGAATTTCTACCGGAATAACGGCCAGTCGGTAATAAAGGTCTTCGCGAAACGTGCCGTCCTTCAGCTTCGGGAGCAACGGCTCATTGGTCGCGCCGACCACGCGCACATTGACCGGCGCGCTTTTGTTGTCGCCCACCCGCCGCACCTCGCGTTCCTGGAGCACGCGCAGCAGCTTGGTCTGAAGCGGCGGCGCCATCGAATTGACCTCATCGAGAAAAATCGTCCCGAGGTTCGCTTCCTCGAACAATCCGCGCTTGTCCGCGACCGCGCCCGTAAAGGCGCCCTTTTTGTGACCAAACAACTCTGACTCAAGCAAATTTTCGGGCAGCGCGCTGCAATTGATCGCGACAAACGGATGATGCTGTCGATTGCTGTTAAAATGGAGGCCGCGTGCGACCAATTCCTTGCCCGTGCCGCTCTCGCCAATGATGAGCACGGTGCTGTCGGTGTCGGCGACCTTGTTAATGAGATTGTAAACCTGCTGCATTTTGCGGCTCGTGCCGACGATGTTCTCAAAGCGATACCGGTTCTTGAGTTCTTTCCGGAGATAAACGTTCTCCCGCAGCGCCGCCTGGTAATCGAGCGCCCGCTGCACTGTCAGCTGCAGCTCGTCGATCTTGAAGGGCTTGGTCACATAATCGTAGGCCCCCATCTTCATCGCCTCGACCGCCGTCTCGACCGTGCCGTAGGCCGTAATGAGAATGACCGCCGTCTGCCGGTGATGTTCGCGCACGTGGCGCAACACATCGAACCCGGTCATCGTCTCCATTTTGATGTCGGCGATCACCACCTGCGGCTGAACGCTGTCCAGCTGTTCGACCGCCTTGGGCGCCGAGTTGAAAGGGAAAACCTGGTGACCTTTTTCGCGACAAAGCGTCACGATCACCTCGACCATCGCCGGCTCGTCATCGATGACAATGATCTTCGCCATGAAATCTCAGCGCGGAGAATATTTCACTTTTGAGAAAAGAAAAGTGGAAATGAGAACCATATCTTCCATGGGCTCCATACGTCCTATCCGGCCAAGCCGCCGGTCATCACCCACGCTTCGCCTTCAAACGCGAGGATTTCCTCAAAAACATTCCCCCGGCGAAATGGAACCGCCACAAGATCGACATGTGCACCCGGGCAAATTTTCCCCAGCAAGTTCTCCTGCCGCAAGGCCCGCGCCGGATTTACCGTCACCATTTTTAAGATCTCCTCGGGCGAAACAGCGGGAAACGTTTCGCGGAACTGCCGCATTTCGGCAAACAAACTCAAATCGTCATTGCTCGCCAGACTGTCCGTGCCGAGGCACAGGTTAAGACCGATTGCATGGAGTCGCTCAAACGGGAACGGCGAATGACCGAAATAGGCATGACTCCGCGGGCAGTGAACGAGCGAAAACTTCGTTTCCAGCCTTGCCAGCAAATCAAAGTCGTCCTCCGTCAGCTCGTTTAAATGCACGAGCAGCCATTTCTTTGTCATTCCGAGCGAAGTCGAGGAATCCCTTACTATTTCTAAAAACCGCTGCAGTGGCGTCGTGCCGCCGCAATCCCGCATGTCCCTCCCGATCTCCTTCAGAAAATCATAAAGCGGCCCTTCTGCGTCGCGAAACATCGACATCTCCTCGCGCGACTCCGCCAAATGCGTCGTCAGCAAAATATTTCCACGCTCCGCGATTTCTGCGCAGCGCGCGAACAATTCGGCCGAGGCCGTATAAAGCGCATGCGGCGCAAGTCCCCAATGCTCTGCGGACTTCAGCGCTTGGCTCGCAAGATCGACAATCGCCTTCGCGCGCCCGCCCCGGCGCACATCAATCAATTCGGCAAACCACCACGTCCGAATCGGCGGTTCCAGTTGCGCAATTAGCTGCGGGACGCCGGTGAGATTCGCCATGGCGGTCGTCCCAAACTTTTTCGCTTCGGCAAAGCCGGCGCGAATCGATTCGAGATAATCGGCTTCCGAAAGTTGCGCTCTCTCCGCGTTAATCGCCCGGATCCAGTCAGCGAACGACTGCGGGCGCGGAATTTTCCCGCGCAAACAGGTGTAATCGAGATGACAATGCGCGTTGATCAATCCAGGCAGCAAGGCTTGCTCGCCAAGATCGACAATCTCACCTGAGCGACGCGCTTTGACCTCGTCGAAGCGTCCGACATCCACGACGCGATCCCCAGAAATCGCCACCGCTCCGTTTTCGATCGGAGGCCCATTCATGGTGACGACGACGCGGGCGCGAACCACCATGTTGCTGCTGTAGCGGCGGTCTATGACCGTCGCAAACTTCGGCTCCAAAGAGTGCGACGCTCATAGAGCGCCGCTACAGATCGCCAGCGTTCTCGCCTTTCACGACTTTCCGGCATTCGTTCACCAACAAATTGCACGCTTCCTGGCAGAGAAGCGGAACCATCGCTTCGCCGCGTCCCGTCTGATCATGCGCCGGATCGAATTTCTCAGGCGGTAGCTTTGTCGATGGCACCGTGCCCGCGGCATCGCGTCTCCACAAAATCGTGCGCAAACATCCGCCATCGGACCGGCAAAAATTTCCCACCACCTCATCGATTTGTCCGCCGGAAATTTTCGCCGCGGCGCGGTAGATTCCGGATTGACGACCGAGGGTCGCTCGCAACGGCGTGGTCGCGAGCCGATTTTCTTTCCAAGCGGCGAGCACCGCCAGCCTGGCCGGATAAAAATAATCGAGCGCGCGACGCACCTCGCTAAGATCGACAACGTCGAGGCGCCAGCCGTGCCGCAGATTTGGGGCCGTCTTGAGCGGACGATAATTTCCGGCGTCGTCGAATCGCGCGATCTCGGCCGCGGTTTGCACATTACGCGACGTGCGCAAATCATCGGGCTTCGGTTGGTCATCTCGGTGACAGAGGGTAAATCCACCGCCGCTGAGCGGGGAGATGGCGATCTGGCCGATGCAACACGCGCCGTTGCTCAGCGCGGCTTTCAGGGCGCGCTCGATTGCGTCAGGCACGCCGTTTAGGCCAGGCAATGCGCCAGGAGACCGGCCGCGCGCTCGAGAAATTGTCGATCTTCCTCGCCGAATGCGTTCAGTTTATCGCTCTCGGCATCGATCATGCCCACGACGTGCCGGTGTTCGTTCCGCATCGGCACAATGATTTCAGAGCGCGTGGTGTGAAAGGTGGGCAAATAACGAGCATCCTTGCGGACGTCCCCGACAATGATCGGTTTGCCCGATTCCAACGCCGCTCCGCACAACCCCTGGGCCGTGGGGAAACGTGGATAGGCCGGCGGTTCGTCGCCGGTCCCGGCCAGAATCACGAAATCGTCCTTCACAATCTTGTAGAGCGCGACGAAGCGATAATTGCGCGCCGCCCGAATCATTTCCGCCACCTGTTTCAGGTCCTTCTTCTTGCAACCGCTCGCCAGAACGAACCCGCCGATCTCTTGCAGTTTTTTGAGCGTGTCGTTGTGCATCGCCGCTTGACCAGGTCAAACAAGATTACGCGACCGCGTCCGTCTGCAACTTTTCTCCGTCAAAAACGGCCACCTGCTCGAGGATGATGTCCGCGATGCCCGGGTCGCTCCCGATCGACGGCGCGTAATACAACGAGCGATTGTCGATCTTGTGCGGGCCAAAAACACCTCGCGCGCGCCCTTCACCGTCATCCCGAGCGCAGTCGAGGGACCCCGTGGGATCACCGATGGGTTTCACCACGGGGTTCCGCGACTCCTCCCGCGTCCGCGGGGTTCGCTCGGAATGACGGCGCCCAATCCCTAACAGAGCCGGAATGTCTTCGTAGCTATGCAATCCATCGGAAATAAAAAACGGCACCACCACGACGTTCTTCGTGTTCGTCAACTGTCGCCATTCCGAGACACGCGGCGTTTCTTCCATGTAAACGTTCAGCACCGCGGCGTAGCGTGAGCGCGCCCGAATCCGCGCTGCTTCGCGTTTCGCCGCCACTGCGCTGTTCTCATTCAGATCGGTGCCGTGGGCGACGATTAGCAACGACGTCTCGGCGGGATCGGCCTGGGGTGCGATTTCGCGGGCGCGTCTGAGCAACAATTCGGTCATGAGTGCGTGGTTGCCGACCGGCTCGCAGTATTTCCAGAGTTGGCCGTTCCCACGCGCGGTAGTCCGCCCATTCAACTCCAACTCCCGTGGAATCACCGTCTGCGTGAAATACCCTTCGCTGATAAAATTCGGCACCACGTAAACTTCGCGGGCCAGACCGGTCCTGAGCGAAGTCGAAGGATCGACATCGAACAAAACGAGCGCGTCGCGCAAGCTCGGTTCTTCTTTCCAAAAAGCACACTGGACGTCCGCAAAAATGTTTCGTCGTCGGATCTCAGCCGCATGCGCGAGCGTCGGCGCGCTCGAATCCGGATTCACGGTCGAGCCGTGGCCGACAATGAGAAGCGCGGCATCAGTTCGCAGCAATGACATCGAATTGAGCATAGGCCGCTGCCTCGCCCTGTCATCCCGAACGAAGTGAGGGACCTCTCATGGGGTGATTGATCACACTGATCACGTTGCGTGATCCGACGCTGCGACTGCGCGGTCCTTCGCTTCGCTCAGGATGACCGCCGTTCTGCTGGTGTGGACGTTCCATAATTCATTGCCTACACTGCAGAGCGATGAAGTTTCGCACCTATAAAAACACCGACCTGACGGTGAGCGAAGTGGGGTTTGGTTTGTGGACGATTTCGACCGGCTGGTGGGGGAACTTCACCGAGGGCGAGGCGATCGCGCTCATGCACAAGGCGTTCGACTTCGGCATTACGTTATTCGACGCCGCCGATACTTATGGCAACGGCTTAAGCGAGGAACTGATCGCAAAAGCTTTTCCGAAACAGCGCGACGAAATCACGATCGCGACCAAGGTCGGCTACGATTTCGTGCATCATGGCGAGGCGCGCGGCCGAGGACAGCGCGAGATCCCGCAAGATTTTTCGCCCGACGCAATCACGCGCGCGGCCGATGCGGCTCTCAAACGGCTCAAGACCGATCATGTCGATCTTTTGCAGCTCCACAACATCCGCATGGAGCAGGTTTACGACGATGCGCTCTGGAAAACGCTCGAGCAATTGCAGCGCGCGGGCAAAGCGCGTTACTACGGCATCGCCCTCGGCCCGGCCATCGGCTGGCTGTACGAGGGCGTTAAGTGCATTCGCGAACGCGACATCACCAGCGTCCAGCACATCTACAACATGCTCGAGCAACATCCCGGTCGCGCCCTGCACGACGCCGCGACCGAAGCTCGTAAGGACACCATGTTCCTGGTCCGCGTGACCCATTCATCCGGCATGCTCGAGGGAAAATACACGGCCGACACAGTCTTTCCGCCGACCGATCATCGCAGCCATCGTCCGCGCAGCTGGTTGCTCAATGGGATCAAAAAAGTCGAGCAACTGCGCTTTCTCGAAAATTCCGAGCGCACGCTTGGGCAGGCTGCGCTACAATGGTTGCTGGCTGACGATCGCGTCGCCTCGACTCTGCCGAACATCTACAACGAAGAGCAACTCATCGAGTTTGCCAAAGCGCCGGAATGCCCGCCGCTCACCGTGGACGACATGCAAAAGATCGACAATCTCTATTCGGAAAATTTCGGCATCGAAGAAGACCCGCCCAAATTCAAAGGGACCATGGAACGGCCGCAGCAAACCGCGGCGGCATAATCACAATCTGTCATCCTGAGCCGCCGAGACGGCGAAGGAACTCACTTACGCTGATCGATCACTCAGGGTCCATTGTGTGATCTTCACGCGATTGTGAGGTCCCTCACTTCGGTCGGGATGACCGCGATTAAATCGTCGGTCAATCCGATTCCTCTTCCTCCACCGGCAACGCGCGGCGCACCTGCGGGTCGCTCTCCCGCGCGCGACGGGCGAGCGCGCGCTCGCCGCCATAGATTGTCTTGAACACCTCGGCAATCATCGGCGCAGCGCTCGACCCGCCGTGGATTGTCTTGCCCACGTCACCTTCGTAAAGCGCGGCAAACGCGTATTGCGGTTGTTCGGCCGGCAAAAACCCGGCAAACCACGCGGCGGTGCGTTCCTTCTGCTTCGGTCCCCACTGGGCCGTGCCGGTTTTTCCGGCAACATCGACGTTATCAAGACTGGCGGCGTGCGCGGTGCCGTTCGGACCGTTGACCGCTGCGACCATTCCCGCGCGCAACTGTTCCAGGGTCGAGGGCGAAATCTCGAGCGTGCGTTTGGCGCGGACCTGATACGCCGTGACGACTTGGTTCTCGATTGTTTGCACCTGCTGGACCAGACGAGGCCGATAAACCGTGCCGCCGTTGGCGACCGCGGCCATCGCTTGCGCCATTTGCAACGGCGTGGCGAGCGTGTCGCCCTGACCGATTGAGAGGTTGGCAATGTCGCCATTGAGCAATCGGCGGCCGTGCGTTGCTTTCATGTACTCGTCGTTCGGGATCCGACCGGGAACCTCACCGCGCAATGGGATGCCGGATTTCTCACCAAAACCAAGTTTGAGCGCCCAATCGATGATCGGCTCCGCGCCCATGCGGATTCCGACCTGATAAAACCAGGTGTCGCACGATTCCGTCAGCGCCTGGACAAAATTGAGCGAGCCGCGATCGCCTTTTTTCCAGTTGTGAAAGGTGACATTGCCGATCTGCAAGGCCGGGACGCATTCGTAAGTATCCTCAGGACGAACTGCGCCCGTCTCCAACGCCGCGATCCCGACGGCGACTTTGAAAGTCGAGCCGGGCGGGTAGGCCGAGCGAAATGCCCGGGGCAGCAGCGGGAGATTGGGATCGTCCTGGAGCGCTTTGAATTGCTCCCCGGAAATGGAGGGGACGAATTTGTTCGGGTCGAACGTCGGCCACGAAGCCAGGGCGAGCACGTCGCCCGAGTTTGGATCGACAATCACGATGGCGCCGCGTTTCGTGTTCGCTTCCAGCGCTCTCTCGGCCAGTTCCTGCAAGCGCAGGTCGAGCGTGGTAACCACGCTGTGCCCCGGCACCGGCGGCGTGATCAATTTCTCGGACGTTTTCCGGCCGTCTTTGTCGAACGTTAATTTGAATTCGCCGCGCTTGCCGCGCAGCATCTCATTGAAGGTTTGCTCGAGCCCTTCGCGGCCTTCCGTCTCCGGCCAAAGCGTCTCGTGATTGTCGATCACCCCGTCGAGGTTGCGCCCGGTCCGCCCGACGTATCCGACAATCTGACCGCCGAGTTTGCCATTCGGATAAAGCCGGACGTAGACCGGCCGCAGCACCATGCCGGCCGGCAAATCGTCCTTCGCCGCCTTGTATTCGGACTCGCTCAGGTTCGGCGCGATCTCGAAGGGCAAAACGCCGCGGTTGCGATAGTGCCGCAGGATCGCGTCCTCGGAAATTTTGATGGTGCGGCCGAGGAGCTTTTGCGCCTTGTCGATCTTCTCCCGCGCGAACGCGATCGCCTGTTCGTCGGAAAAATCGAGCGGCGTGGGGAAGTTGAGCGCGAGATTATATCTGAGCTTGTTTTGCGCGAGCGGCGCGCCGCGACGATCGGTGATCTGGCCGCGCGGCGCCGGCACGTCGAGAACGTAAGTGCGCGCCAGTTTCTGCGTTTCGAAGGTCGGCACAATTGTTTCCTCTTCCGGCGGCGCGGTTGCAGTGGCCGTCTGCCCGACCAATCCCGGCGGAAATAGCAACCCCGCCATCAGCGCGACCCCTGCCCGCAGCCACAAACTCGACGGCTTAAAGCCGTCGAGTTGCCGGGACCTCGAAACGTTCAAGATCGACAACGGCCCTCGTTTACCCTCTCGCATCGTGCCGAATGTGCGGACAACTAATGCTGCTGCAAGAAACGATGCACCTCTTCGGCCAGCTTCGGGCCGATCCCTTCTGTCGCCGCAATTTCTTCGGCCGTCGCTCTGCGCAGCCGTTTTACGGAACCGAATTGTCGCAGGAGCAGGTTCTTGCGGTGCTGACTCACTCCCGGACAATCGTCGAGGATGCTTTCCTCGATTCGCTTCCGCAACAGCAGCCGGTGATAAGCATTGGCAAATCGATGGGCCTCGTCGCGGATGCGCTGCAGCAAATGCAGCGCGCCGGAATCGTGCGGTAATCGCAACGGCAGCGCTCGACCGGGCCGATAAATCTCCTCGTGTTCCTTGGCCAGACCGATGATCGGCAGATCATGCAGGCCGAGTCGCTGCAGTTCTCGACACGCCGCGGAAAGCTGGCCTTTACCGCCATCGACGATAATCAGATCGGGCAGACGAACGGCCACGAAACTGCCGTCATTCCGAGCGGATCCCGCGGATGCGGGAGAAGTCGAGGAACCCCGTGGAATTCCCCGAGGGTTCGGCAACGGGGTCCCTCGACTTCGCTCGGGATGACTGGCGCGTTCGAGCGCATCGGCGGGATTTTCCTGCGAGAATTCCGCCGCTTCGGGATGTGCTTCGCGCGCTTCCAGCAAAATGCGCGAATATCGTCGCCGCACCACTTCCGCCATGCTGGCGAAGTCGTCCTGGCCGGCAACGGTCCGGACCCGGTAACGGCGATAACAATTTTTGTCCGGTTCGCCCTCGCGAAAACAAACCATCGAAGCGACGACATGAGTCGTGGAAATGTTCGAGATGTCGAAGCATTCCATCACCCGCGGCGGGCGCGGGAGCTGGAGGGCGTCGCCCAACGCGTCGACCTCCGCGATCGGATCGACCGCGCTCGGCAAACTGCCGCGCGTAAAACGTCTTGTCGATCTTGTCGTGTTGCGCAGGTCATCGATCATGTTGCGCAGCTCGGCCGCGCGCTCGAAATCGCGTTGCCCGGCCGCCTTTCGCATCTCCTCTTCGAGAGTCACGATCATTTCGCGTGAATGGCCTTCGAGAAAGTCGCAGGCCTGCGCGACGCGCTCCCGATATTGCTCCGCCGTGATCTCGCTCAAGCGCGTCGGCACCTGATAGGTCGCCGATTTCAATTCCCGCTCCGTCGGGACGCCGCGTCCGAAAGTGAGGACGCCGAATTTTTTGCGCATGAAATTGAGCGTCTGCCGCAGCGCGCCGGCATGCGCGTAAGGACCGAAGTAACGCGCGGCGTCGTCTTTCTTCAGGCGCGTCAATCGAAACCGCGGCCATTCTTCCGACATGTCGATCTTAACGAGGAGGAAGTGTTTGTCGTCGCGAAACGAGATATTGTAGCGCGGGCGGTATTCCTTGATCAGCTTGCCTTCGAGAAGGACCGACTCGGCGTCGCTGCGCACGACATGCGTCTCGAAGTTCCAGGTCGCATCCAGCATGGCGCGCGTCTTCAAATCGGCCTGGGCGAGCTTCGAGGGCAGGAAATAAGAACTGACCCGCTTGCGCAGATCGCGCGCCTTGCCCACGTAGATCACGCGGTTGAACCGGTCGCGCATCAGGTAAACCCCTGGTTTGTGCGGCACGTCGTGCACTTTCGTGCGCAAATCGGGTTTTTCCTTCTTCAATGAGGACATCCGAGCGTCGAAGTTACGCGAGAATTGCCTGCCCGTCATTCTGAGCGCAGCGAAGCGGAGTCGAACAATCCTGTGGTCCTACCGAATGGTTACAACACGGGCGTTGTAGAGGCGCTTGTGCCAAGCGCCTAGCTTTTGAGTTCGGCGTTTGACGCAAACGCCGCTACAACGCCGTGCTTACGCCGCCGGCCGGCGCGGCATGGCCGACTGCACCATCATCAACTCGGTCACGTTCTCGGGTGTGAGCAGGCCGACGAGACGTTTCATGCTGTCGAGCACCGGCACCGCGGGAGAATGGCACTCCTGCATGATCCTAAACGCTTCCTCGAAGCGGGTACCGGTGGTGACCGTCGGCACATCACGCCGCATCACGTCGCTCACCCGAATGGCCGGATCGCCGCGGCGCAGCGCCGCGATCAGATCGTGACGCGTCAAAATCCCGGCGACACTGCCGTTGTCGCCGAGCACTGGAAAATCATGTTGCGAGGTCGCGAGCAACGCGTCGACGGCCTCTTCGAGCGTCGCGTCCTGCGGGAGAGAACGGAACTCCCGGATCATCGCGCTTGAAACCGGGAAGCGACGCGAGACATCGCGCATCTGCGCGAGCGCGGCCTCCTGCGACGCGCCGATGTAAACAAACAGCGCGATGAAAATTAACATGTAGGCGTTTGGAATAATCAGACCGGCGAAACCAAAGATGAAGGCAAAGCCCTGGCCAATATTCGCCGCCACCTGCGTGGCGCGCGCGTAGGGCATGCGGATGGCGAGCAACGCGCGCAAGACGCGGCCGCCGTCCATCGGGAACGCCGGCAACAAATTAAAAAGGACCAGCCACACGTTCATGGCCAGCAATTGCACGGGCAGCATGGGACTCTCGACGACACGGGGCTCCATGGCCGCGCGCCAGTCGATGGTCAGCGCCAGCGCCAGCGCGATGACCACATTGACCGCAGGGCCGGCAATGGCGATGACCAATTCCTGGACTGGTTCCTCCGGCATTCGCTCCAAACGGGCGACCCCGCCAATCGGCAGCAAAGTAATGTCCGGCGTATTAATCCCAAAGCCTTTTGCGGCGAAGGCGTGGCCGAATTCGTGCAGCACCACGCAGACGAAGAGCAGCAGCACAAAAATCACCCGGCCGAACGCCGCCGCCGAACCCCCTTCGACATAATAACCAAAGGCCAGCCACGCGATCAGAAGCAGAAAGGTGATGTGAATCCGGAGTTGGATCCCGGCGATGCGAAAAATGGGAAGCGACCAGCCCATAGCGCAGTTTCGTCTGGTACTGAATCAAGCGCCAGTGGCGTTAAACACACTTGGCATCAAGCCCTCTTGTCATGTCGAGCGAAGTCGAGACATCTCTTACTGTTCGCCGAATTTGAGAGTTAGAGATTCCTCGACTTCGCCCGGAATGACAGCAAAGGCTGAGCTGTAAATGGAACTTTTCGACGTCGCAATCATCGGTGGCGGTCCAGCTGGTTCGACCTGTGCGTCGTTTTGCGCCACTGCTGGTTTGCGGACCGTTGTGGTTGAGCGCGAGAAATTCCCGCGCGAAAAAGTTTGTGGCGATTGTTTGAACCCGGCGTGCTGGCCCATTTTGCGCCGGCTGGATTTATCGGAGCGCGTGCGCGCCCTGCCGCAGGGCCGGCTCGAGCGCGTGGAGTTCGTCGCCATCGAAGGGCGAAAAGTAATTGTCGATCTTCCGTCGCATAATGAAGGCGAAATCGCGATCAAACGCAGCTTGTTCGATCAGCTTCTGCTTGATCGCGCGCGCGAAGCCGGCGCCGAGGTTTGCGAGGAATCAATTCTCACTGCGCTCGGCAAAACCACCGGCGGCAACTGGAAGATCGACATCGTCTCCCACACGATCGGAGCGCGCTTTCTCGTCGGCGCGGACGGGCGAAACTCGACGGTGGCGCGCCTGCTCAATTTGCTGCCGCGGCCCGAGCGCGAACGCGTGGCCCTGCAGGCGCACATTCCGTTGCCGAGCGATTTCGGCAATCGCGTCGTCCTCCAGCTGTTGCCGGAAGGTTATTCCGGGCAAGCGCCGGTCGACGGAAACGAATTGAACCTGTGTCTGGTGGGAAGGCCGCCAACTATTTCTTCATTGCGGCGCTGGGCGGAAGAACAGTTCAAGTTAACAGCCGAGCAAGGCTGGCGCACGATCACGCCGTTGACGCGCGCGCCGTTGCCCGCGGCGCACGTCAATTTGCTGTTCATCGGCGACGCCGCCCGCGTGGTCGAGCCATTCACGGGCGAAGGGATTTTCTATGCGCTGCGTTCCGGCGAGCTCGCGGCCGACGCGATCGTGAAAATATTTCGAGGCGAAGATCGACAATCAATCATCCGCGAGTTCGCGCGCGCGCACGCGGCGATCTACCGCGGCCGGCTTTGGATCAACGAACTGGCGCGCGCGGCGGTGTTATCGCCGAGGGCCACGTCGGCGCTCATGCAATTGGCGCCCTTTAGCCGCGCAATCATGCGGCTGCTGACGAAGAAGATCGCCAGGTAGGGGCGATTGACCTCAATCGCCCGCGGGCGGTTCGGGTGAACCGCCCCTACCTATTCATCGCTAATCTGGTGCGCGGCTTTCACCGTGTTCGAGATCAACATGGCGATCGTCATCGGGCCGACGCCGCCGGGCACCGGCGTAATCGCGGACGCCTTCGGAGCGACGCTGTCGAAATCGACGTCGCCGACGAGCCGATAACCGCGCTTGCTCGCCGCGTCTTCGACGCGATTAATGCCAACATCGACAATCACCGCGCCTTCGCGGACGTGCTCAGCCGTCACGAATCCGGCGCGGCCAATGGCCGCAATCAGAATGTCGGCCGTGCGTGTGATCTCCTCCAGATTGCGGCTTCGCGAATGCACCACAGTAACAGTGGCATCGCCGCCTTTGGCTTTTTGCATGAGCAAGAGAGCGAGCGGTTTCCCGACAATCATGCTGCGGCCGAGGATGACGACGTGCGCGCCGGCGATGTCGATCTTGCGCTCGAGCAACATGCGTTGCACGCCGAGCGGTGTGCACGGCACAAAGCCGGTGGGATCGCCCAGGGCAAGCTTGGCGACATTGAGTGGATGAAATCCGTCGACATCTTTACGCGGATCAAGCGCGCGGACGATGGCAGCCTCGTCGATCTGCCGGGGCGGCGGCGATTGAACGAGAATGCCGTGCACGTTTGGGTCGCGATTCAATTCTTCGACCCGCGCCAGCAATTCCTCCTGCGTCGTGGAAGCGGGTAATTCGAGTTTGACCGAATGCAGACCCAGCTCGCGACTCATCTTGTCTTTCGAGCGCACATAGGCGCGCGAAGCCGGATCGTCTCCGACCAAAACGACGGCCAATCCGGGCGTGATTCCCTTCGCCTTTAGGTCTGCGATGTCGCGTCGAAGATCGACATACACTTTTTCGGCAATGGCGCGGCCATCGATGAGGTTGCTCACGCGCGCAAGCTACCGTTGCATCTTGAAGCATCAAGGAGCGGCGCTCTCCGGAGCGCCGGCCAATTTAAACGGCGGCTGCCCAAGCCGCCGCTCCTTGGCGCGCCGCGCTCTTTTAGCGCATTTCCACCAGCGACATCATTGCATTTTCCAAACGCACACGCTCGGCTTCGAACTCCTCGTCGCTGCTTGTCGATTTAACGTAATGGGGTTCGCCAAAAATGACGCGAACTTTCGAGAACGGCTTCGGGATGATGAACCGGTCCCAGCTATTCAGCCGCCAGCAGCTGGAATATTCGAAATTGACCGGGCGCACCGGAACGTTGGTTTTTTGGGCGAGAAAAATAATGCCGCCGCCAAGCCGGTAAACGGGTCCGCGCGGTCCGTCGGGAGTGATCAGGACACCGCGGCCGGAGTCGAGCACGTCGGCAAGTTGTAAAAGCGCGGCGCTTCCCTGTCGCGAGCTGGACCCGCGGATTGCTTGAAATCCGTAACGCTCCACCACGTCGGCAATCAACGCGCCGTCGCGACTGGCGCTGATGAGAGCAGCCCCGCCGCGACGCATCGGCAGGAACTTCCAAACCACGTGCGCGCTCAAAAGAAGACGATTGTGCCAAAGCGCGCCGATGTAACGCTGAGCGGCCGGCTCGTTCAGGACCCCGGCGCGATCATCGATCTCGAATCGCAATGTGCGGATCCAGAGTTTGAGCAGCGGAAATGCGCACGCGATGAGCCACCGCGCCGGGCGACCTTCGATCTTCAAGTTTGCTCCGGGTTTTTTGGCCAGCGATAAGCGCGCGGGTTAGGCAGACCGATTTGATCGAGCACGCGCCACACGACGGTGTCGACAAGATCGACAATCGACTGCGGCCGGCTGTAGAACGATGGGATTGCCGGCAGCACGATCGCGCCCGCTTCGAGCAGCGTGACGATATTGCGCGCGTGCACCAGGTTCCATGGCGTTTCGCGCGGAACGAGCACCAGTTTGCGCCGTTCTTTCAGAAAGACATCCGCCGCGCGCAACAAGGCGCTCTCACCCGAGCCGCTCGCGATTCGACCGAGCGTCGACATCGAACAGGGAATAACCACCATGGCATCGAACCGCGCCGAGCCGCTCACGTAGGGCACATTCATGTCCATCTCGTCGTGCTCGAGGACGCCGGCCGGGATTTTGAAATCATCGAGCTCCTGCAGCGCGACTTGTCGCGCGGAGGCGCTCACTACGAGATGCACTTCGTGGGCCGCGGCATCGATCTGCTCGAGCAATCTCTTTAGATAAATGGCGCCGCTGGCGCCGGTCGCGGCGATGAGCAGTTTCATTTTCGTGCGGCGAATTTGAATTTAATCCCCGGCCGGGGCAATAAGATACGTCATGGTCAAGAAACTCCTGCATACTCGCTACCGCGTCAGCGACCTGGAAAAGACGGTGGCGTTTTATCGCGATGTCCTCGGACTGCAGGAAACGCGGCGCATGACCTCCGGACGCGGCTCGCATTTGGTTTTTTTCAAGGCGCCGGGCAGCGAAGAGGAGATCGAGATCTGCAAATTTGACGAGAGCGGTCCGGTCCAGGTCGGACCCGATCTGACGCATCTGGCCTTTGAAGTTGAGGATTTGGAAAAGTTCGCGCGCGCTGCAGCGGCGAAGGGTTATCCGCTTTCCGACGGCCCGCATCGCACCGAAGGCGGCAGTATGATCGCGTTCATCGACGCGCCGGAAGGTTACGAGATTGAATTGATCCAACGCGGACGCGACTTGTAGCGCGCGCGGCGAGCAACCTGCTTGCGTAAGCGAATCGCGCCCATAACTTGCCCGCCACATGACGCGCCGTTTTGTCGCCTGGATCGCCTTCTGTGCGATCGCATTTTGCGCGCTCGCGCCGACACCGCCGCCGCTCGACGATGAAGACTCCAAAGCGGTCACCCCGACCGGTGTCACGCGGAAGCAGACCAGCAAGCGAAAACATCGCGCGGCCATCAAGCGGGCCGAGCCGACGGAAACCATTCCGATACCCGTTCCCGGCGGAGGCGCGCCCGCGACCTCGGCCAGCTCGGTCATTGTGGTCGACGCGCACAACGGCGAAGTGCTCTACGAGAAGAACCCCGATCAACTGCGCGCGCCGGCCAGCACAACCAAACTGCTCACGGCGCTGATCATCGCGGAAAGCGGCGAGCTCGATCGCGACGTCATGGTCGAACGCATCGATACCATGGCCGAGCCGGTGAAATTGAACGTGCAACCCGGAGAGCATTACCGGCGCATCGACTTATTGCGCGCGCTGCTGGTGAAGAGCCCGAACGACGTGGCGCGCTGTTTGGCCCGCGACAACGCCGGCAGCGTGGTCGCATTCGCCGAACGCATGAACCAGCGCGCGCACGAGCTCGGCGCCACGCGGTCGCATTTCATAAATCCAAATGGCTTGCCGGTGGCCGGTCAGTACTCCACCGCGCGGGATCTCTCGATCATTGCGCGTGCCGCCTACGCGAATTCGATCATCCGTTCGATCGTCTGTCTGCCGCGGCTCACGTTTCGTTTCGCCAATGGCCGGACGCGCGAGCTGGAGAACACAAACAAACTTTTGCAGCGGCTGCCCTATTGCAACGGAATGAAGACCGGCTACACCGAGGCGGCCGGCAAATGTCTGATCGCAAGCGGCACGCGGCCCGGCAAGGACATCATCGTGGTCGTGCTCGGCGACACGACGGGGCGCGTCTGGCGCGACGCCGGGGCCTTGCTGGCGTGGGGCCTGTGGAATTCCGCCGGATGAACGATTGGTTCGCGGAGCAACTCCAGGCGCTCCGCGCCCGTTCGTTAGATCGACATCTGCGCGAGGTGGCCGGCGCACAAGGCCCGACCATCGAGTTCGCGGGCAATCGGCTGATCAATTTTTCCTCCAACGACTACCTTGGTTTGGCGAACGATCCGCGATTGAGTGAGGCCGCCAGCGCCGCGATCGCAAAATTCGGCGTGGGCGCGGGAGCGTCGCGCTTGATCAGCGGGACGCAATCGCCGCATGTCGAGCTGGAGCGGGCGTTGGCGAAATGGAAAAGGACAGCCGCGGCGCTGACTTTTGGCAGCGGTTACGCTGCCGCCCTCGGGACAATCCCGGCGTTGGTCGGCAAAGGCGACGTGGTTCTGCTCGACAAACTCTGTCACGCTTCGCTCATCGACGGCGCAAAGTTGAGCGGCGCGGCGCTCCGCGTTTTTCCGCACAATCACCTCGGCAAACTGGAGAGCCACCTGAAATGGGCAGAGCACGAACACCCCGGAAAGCGCGTCCTGATTGTGACCGAATCGGTTTTTTCCATGGATGGCGACCTGGCGCCATTGCGTGAATTGACGGAACTAAAAAAACGCTGCGGCGCGCTTTTGTTGCTCGACGAAGCGCATGCCGTGGGAGTGATCGGGCCAAACGGGCGCGGGCTTGCTGCCGTTGAGAACGTGAATGACGACGTCGATGTTCAGATGGGAACGTTGAGCAAGGCGCTGGGGGCGAGTGGCGGTTACATTTGCGGGTCGCGCAGTTTGATTGACTGGTTGATCAACCGGGCGCGCTCTTTCATTTATTCCACCGCGCCGCCGACGGCGGTGGCCGCCGCCGCGCGGGTCGCCGTCGAGTTTCTCGGCTCGAGCGAAGGTGAAGAGCGCAGGCGCACCCTGTGCGAACGAATCGAGCTCATGGAGCAAACTCTCCCGCGCGATCAGACAAAATCGGGCGCGACCAGGCAAGACGCCCGCAGTGCGATATTTCCCTGGATCATCGGGGACGAGCAGCGAACGATCGATGTGGCTGGCGCGCTGCGACAGGAAGGGTTTTTTGTGCCGGCGATCCGCTATCCGACCGTGGGCAAAGGCACGGCGCGGCTGCGCATCGCTGTGACGGCGGCGCACACGGAAGAGCAGATTACGTCGCTGGGCGAAGCGCTGACGCGGCTTGGCTGTAGGGGAAGCTGCTAGCTTCCCCAGCTAAGAAGTGGGACGCTAGCAGCGCAGAACAACGCAAACCGATCGGTCGTTGTTTACGGAGTCGAGGACGCGGCGGACCAACGCAGAAGCGGCGAAGGCACCAGACTCGGGTTGCGATTCACATCCTGCGGCGCATCGGCCGGAATATCCTCCGGGCCCTCAGCGGGCGGCGCCGGCTCTTCTCCGACCGCCTCGGGGGCGGCGGCGTATTTCGCCATTAACCGCTGCTCCAGTGTCTCGTGCTGAGCGGTAGTTTGGGTGGTGGTACAGGCGGGAAGCAGAGCGAGGCTGAGCAGGCAGGTAGCAATCTTCAGTTTCATTCTTCGGGACTCCGTATGGTGGAAAGGTCGTTTAAGCGGACGTGTTCATAATTACTATAATCGGGTTCCGCGTGGCAAGCTTTTTTTGATTTCAGGATCCGTTCGAGTGCAGCCTAAAGGAAGCGCTGCAGAAGCGGCTTCAATTTTTCCACCGTCGCCGGCGGCCAGAGCTTTCGTTCCGTGACAAGGGCGGAGTCGAGCGCAAAATGTTCGGGCCAATCCGGCTCCGAGGGAATGCGCGGGATGACCTCGACCAAAATCCGTCTGGCGGTGTCGGCATTTGCCATCAGATGGCCAATGACGGTTTGGGCCGAGACCGGCTCCTCCTCCACTTTCCAACAATCGTAGTCGGTAATCATGGCCATGGTGGCGAGCGCGATCTCGGCTTCGCGCGCCAGTTTCGCCTCCGGCATATTAGTCATGCCGATGACGTCAAAGCCATGTCGCCGATTCAACTCCGATTCCGCGCGCGTGGAAAACGCCGGGCCATCCATGTTCACGTAGGTGCCGCCATTATGAATGGTTACTCCGAGCGTCCGGGCCGACTCGGCCAGCAGGTTTCGCAGATTCGTGCTGATTGGTTCGGCGAACGAGATGTGGGCCGCGATGCCCTCGCCAAAAAAGGTGTGCCCGGTGCGCAAACTCGTCCGATCGTAAAATTGCGACGGCAGCAATACGTCGCGCGGGGCGTATTTCTCCTGCAGACTGCCGACCGCTGTGACGCAAATAATCCAGCGCACACCGAGAGCGCGCAGCGCGTAGATGTTGGCCCGATGATTTAGTTCGTGCGGCAAAAGACGGTGTCCGCGCGCGTGTCGCGGCAAAAAATAAACCTGGCATCCGCCGATCTTGCCCCCAATGAGCGCATCCGATGGCGGCCCAAACGGGGTGTCGATCTTGTGCTCGGTCGGCTCGCGCAGCTCCTCCATCTGATACAAACCGCTCCCGCCAATTACGCCGATGGCTGGAGTCTTGTCTTTCATCCCGCGACCGATTAAATCGAAAAGATCGACAAGTTGAAAAGTCGATAATCGATTGATGCGTAAAGTTGGCGTTGCGACGGGCGCGGTGCGGATCGCTGTTTTTAACGAGCGCGGCATCTCTCCGTGGACGAACGAGGAGGTGGAACGTCGCTTGCATGCAAATCCATTCCCGGGACGTGTCGCTACGCCGCCGTAAGATCGGGCCCGATATGAGCAAAGCGAGCGAGCTGCAACGTCAGTTGAGCGGTTGGTGCTTGATCATTTCGCCCGTGATCGGGCTCGTCGCGGAGGTCGTCCGCTATGAAGGAAACTTTTCCGTTTACGTCTGGTCGGGTACTCTCGCGCTCCTGAGCATTGCTGTTTCCGTGCAGAGCATCCTCGCGTTGCGTCACCTGCTCTCGGCGCGGGCACCGCGTCTTGCCGTCTGGGGCTGCGGTCTGGCCCTGGTGCTGATGCTGTCTGGCCCGGCGATTATTGGTTCGTATCTGGTTTCCTGGTCGTTGCTCCCGGATATGCCTGCTGCCGACACTGCGCTGCGTGCGTCGTTCGCGAAACTTTTCTTCATTATTTTTCTTCCCGGTCTTCTCTATACGATCTGCCGCGCCCTGATAGGCGTTGGATTGTGGCGCACGCGCGTGGTTCCCACTCTGGTCGGTCTGGCGATGGCGCTTGGGTGGGTGCTGATTCCGGCTGGACGCCTGCCGCACATTCCCAGCATCGTCTATCTGGGCAGCGTTTTAATACTTGCCGGCGAAGGCTGGTTGGGCTGGAGAATTCTCGTCCAACCGACGTTGTGGCGCGAAACAGATCGTGGCGATATGACCTGAACACTGGCGGCAAAGCTGGTGGCGCGCGCCGGGCAGGAGTGTATTATTTCGCCCGCTCATGCCGAAATTTTTCATCAAGACCTACGGTTGCCAGATGAACGAGCGCGACACGGAACAGGTCGCTTACTCGCTGATGGCCCGCGGGTACGAACGGGCGACCAGCGAAAACGAAGCCGACGTGGTGCTGCTCAATACCTGCAGTGTGCGCGACATGGCGGATCAAAAGGCGCTCGGGAAAATGGGTATGCTGGGCCGACTGGCCAAAGAACGCCCGCACGTCGTATTTGGTTTTCTCGGCTGTATGGCGCAGGCGCGCGGCGAATCGCTCCTCGAAAATCTGCCGCATGTCGATCTTGTCGTCGGCACGCAGAAGTTTCATCGCGTGGCCGATTATGTGGACCAATTAGTGCAACGGAAAAAAGAAAACGTCGAACGCCGAACGCTGAACGCTCAAGACCGAATTGAAACCCGCATGGACGATCCGCGGTTTTCGATTGTCGATCTAGCCGAAGAAGCTGGCTCGCAATCGACCATCCACGAGCAGCGGCTTAAGCCGAAACAGGCGACTGCGTTCGTATCGATCATGCAGGGGTGCAACATGCATTGCACCTTTTGCATCGTGCCGCAGACGCGCGGCGCCGAACGCAGTCGGACGATCGCCGAAATTGTCGCGGAAGTCCGCGATCTCGCCGCGCGCGGGGTCAAAGAGGTGACGTTGCTCGGCCAAATCGTCAATCTGTACGGCCGACATGAGTTTCCGAAGATCGACAACAAAAGTCCGTTTGTGCAGTTGCTCGAAGCCGTGCACGCAGTCGACGGGCTCGAGCGGATTCGCTTTACCTCGCCGCACCCGATCGGGTTTCGCGCCGATTTGATCGAGGCAATCGCGCGCCTGCCCAAGCTGGCCGAGCACGTCCATCTGCCCGTGCAATCGGGCTCGAACAAAATTCTCAAGGCGATGCACCGCACCTACACGGCGGAGAAATATGTCGATCTTGTCGGACGGATTCGCGGGGCGCGTCCCGGCGTTGCCATCACCACCGACATCATCGTGGGTTTTCCCGGGGAGACGGAGCCGGATTACGAGCAGACCCGCGCACTGGTCGAGGAAGTGCAATTCGACAACGCTTTCATATTTCGTTATTCGCCGCGGCGCGATACCCCTGCCGCGGAAATGGCCTCCCAGGTTGAGGAATCGGTTAAAGAATGGCGTAATCACGATCTGCTCGGCGTGGTCAACGAATCGGCGCGCCGGATCAATCAGCGACTGATCGGCTCGCAAGTCGAAGTGCTTTGCGAAGGCGCGAGCAAAACCAATTCGGCCCGCCTGACCGGTCGGACCCGCACGAACAAAATCGTCATCTTCCCGCCTGGCCCGGCGCCGGGACGAGCAAACGAAGGCGCGGATGAATCAGTCGGAGAATTGGTTGACGTAAAAATCGAACACACGACCGGTTTCAGTCTCTACGGTGCGCCGGTGGAGCGCGCTCCGACGCGCGCCGCGATCGCGGCATGATTTACCATTTGTCGCTGCGGAGCGCGGGGATTGTCGCCGGCGCGTTCCTCGTCCTGATCAGCTTGCCCGGCCTGCTCAAACCGGACCTGGCCCCGATCGCGCAAAGATTTCCGCGCTCGCGCCTGGCCGGTCTGATCTTAATCACGCTCGATCTTCTCTGGACACTTTGGTTGCTGGCGACGATCGAGATGGGCGAGTTCGCCGCATTTCGACGGCCGTTGCTCATTGCCGTGCCGATCGGTTACGTCCTCGTTTTGCGTTTTGTAGATGAATTCCTAGCCGTCCGCGCGCTTGGGATTTTGTGTCTGCTCATCGCCGAACCCTTGCTCGACGCGGCCTTCTTTCGCCAGGAACCCGGCCGTTTGCTCGTGACGCTCTTGGCTTACTTCCTGATCGTGGCCGGACTTTTCTGGGTGATGATGCCTTACATCCTGCGTGACAAAATCAACTGGGCGGCGCGCAGTGCCGCGCGATGGCGATTGCTTCATGGTCTCGCCCTGGCCTATGGCGCGGTCATTCTTGGATTCGCGTTGACAAAATATTGAGCGCGGCAGGCGCTTCGCCGCGCAAGGCACCGCCGCAGGCAACGCAGATGAAACGTATTCTCGTCATTCGCGGGGGTGCGATTGGCGATTTCATCCTCACGCTGCCGGCACTCGAAGCGTTGCGCGATGCTTATCCGGCCGCGCATATCGAGATCCTGGGATACAAACACATCGTCGCGCTGGCCGAGGACCGCTTTTATGCCCAGAGCGTCCGCTCAATTGAGGCCGGTGACCTCGCGCGCTTCTTTGCCCGAAACGCCGAGTTGCCGAGTGAGCTCGCCGAGCGCTTCGGCAGCTTCGACTTGGTTCTGAGCTATCTCTACGATCCCGACAAAATCTTCGAAACCAATTTGCGCCGCTGCGGCGTGGAGGATTTGATTTGCGGCCCGGGCCGGATCGACCACGGCGCGCACGCGGCTTTGCAACTGGCGCGCCCGCTGGAAGAGCTTGGAATCAGGGTCGCCGATTTGGCCGCCAGGTTGTTCCCTTCGCCACAAGATCGACAAGTCGCGCAGGAGTTTCTCCATGACTTGCCGCGGCCGATCGTGGCGATCCATCCCGGCAGCGGCAGTGAGAAGAAAAACTGGGCTCTCGAGAACTGGATCAAGCTCGGCGCCGAGTTCAAAAAGCGCGGCTCGCTGGTCGTCGCCTCCGGTGAAGCAGACCGAGCCCAACGCGCAAAATTGGAAAGTGTCTGGCAAGATCGACATGTTCGCTTTGCCTCGAATCTGCCCCTGCCTCATCTCGCAGCTGTGCTCGAAGAAACGGTTTTCGTCGGACACGATAGCGGCATCTCGCATCTGGCCGCGGCTGCCGGGGCGCGTTGCGTTTTGCTCTTTGGGCCCACCGATCCGGCAATCTGGGCGCCGCGAAACCGAAACGTGAAAATTATCCGAGCGGAGAGTGGAAGAATGGAAGATATCGATCCCGCCGAGGTGCACGCAGCCGTGTTGGACGAATCGGCTAGGCGCTGATGCGCATCGGCATCAGCACGTAGAGGAACGGCGTCTGGATCTTGAGCACACCGGGGCTCATCTCGTCGATCAAATCGAGATAGACCTCGTCCTCCGCCAGGGCGCGCAACGGCGCCATGAGAAATTCGGGATTAAAAGCGATCGAAAACTCGCGGCCTTTGTATTGCACGGGCAGCGATTCCTTGGCTTCGCCGACCTCGGGCGTGTTCGCCGTGATGTCGATGTTGTTCTTGCTGAAATTGAGCTTGATCGAATTCGATTTGTCGCTCGCCAGCAGCGAGACGCGGCGCAACGAGTTCAGAAAAGTCTCGCGCTCGAGGGTGACGCGCTCCTTTGCTTCGCTCGGAATGACCTGCTTGTAGTTTGGGTAATTGCCTTCGATCAACTTGGAGACGAGGAGGGTGTTGTTCAGATCAAAGGCGATCTGGCCGCTGCCCATGCTCACTTTAACATCGCCGTCGTCGCTGAGGAGACGCTGCAGTTCGGTCACGGCTTTGGTGGGCACGATGATCTCGGCTTCGTGGCTGCGCGGAAATTCCAATTCAATGTCGACCATGGCCAGCCGGCGCCCGTCCGTCGCGACCAGGGTGAGCTTGTTTTCTTTGAAACTGAAGAGGACGCCGTTGAGAACGTAGCGCGTCTCGTCGGTCGAAATCGCGTAGGAGGTTTTGCGCAGGCTGTCGCGCAAATCTTTTTGGCGGATCGTAACGACCTTCGCGTCTTCGAACTTCGGCAGCGGCGGGAATTCCTCTTCCGGGAGTCCAAGGATTTTGAAAAAGCTTTGTCCGCTGCGAATGGCGGCGGTGTTTTTGCCATCGACATCAAATTGAATTTCGCTCGAGGGCAGTTCGCGAATGATGTTGAAAAGTCGCCGGGCCGGCAGGGTCGTGGCGCCTTCTTTTTCGACTTGCGCTTCGAAACTGCCGCGCACACCCACATCGAGATCGGTGGTGGTGAGATGAACGACCTTGCCGTCCGCCTGCAGTAAAACGTTGGAAAGAATCGGCAGGGTCGTGCGCGTGCTGACTACGTTCTGCACCTGCTGCAAGCCTTCGAGTAATTTTTCTTTGCTCGCGCTGAACTTCATGATCGCTGCCGCGCTTAAGATGTAAGGCTGTCGATTTTATTCGGCAACTGGAAACTGACTAACTGTCATCCCGAGCGAAGTCGAGGGATCTCTCATTGCAGTAAGAGATGTCTCGACTTCGCTCGACATGACAATGAGCAAGAGCTAAATCAAATGAATCTGCGGCGCTGGTAAACCGCCCACTATCTTTGCAGTGAGCTATCGATAAACGAGATGGTCTGACGCAGGCTGTCCTGCTCTTTCATGCGTTTCCTGACCAGTTTGCACGCGTGCAACACCGTGCCGTGATCGCGTCCGCCAAAAGCATCGCCAATCTCGTTGAGTGAGGCCTTGGTCAATTCGCGCGCCAGATACATCGCCACTTGTCGCGGAAAAGCGATGTTGGCCGGGCGGCGTTTGCTCGTCATGTCCGCCAGCCGCACGTCGAAATGCTCGGCCACGCGGCGTTGAATCTGCTCGATCGTGATGGAGTGGCGCGCTTCCTCCTGCAAAATGTCCTTGAGCAAATGCTCGACCACCTCGTGGGTCAGTTCCTTGCCGCTCAATGAGGCGAACGAGGCCACGCGCATAAGCGCGCCTTCCAGCCGCCGCACATTCGTGCGAATGCGGTTGGCGAGAAATTCGAAAATCTCGTCGCGCAATTTGATTTGCATGGCGCGCGCTTTCATTCGCAGGATCGCCATTCGCGTTTCGATATCGGGCGGCTGCAGCTCGGCGGTCAGCCCCCATTCAAAACGGGAGACCAGCCGCTTTTCCAGGTTGGCGATTTCCGAAGCGGGCCGGTCGCTCGAGAGCACGATCTGTTTGTGGCCGTCGAAGAGCGTGTTGAAAGTGTGAAAGAATTCCTCCTGCGAGCGTTCTTTGCCGGCGAGAAACTGGATATCGTCGATCAAGAGCAGGTCCGCCTGGCGATAGCGTTTCCGGAACTTCACCAGCGTGCTGTGTTGGATGGCATCGATGAATTCGTTGATGAACAGCTCGCTCGAAAGATAAATCACCTTGGTGTTTTTCTTTTTCGTCAACACGTAATGGCCGATCGCCTGCATGAGATGGGTCTTGCCCAGCCCGACGCCGCCGTAAACAAAGAGCGGGTTGTAGGTGCGGGCGGGTGTTTGCGCCACGGCCAGACTCGCCGCGTGCGCGATCTCATTGTTCGGTCCGACGACGAACGTGTCGAAAGTATTTCGCGGGTTGAGCCCCAGCGCGCTGGCCGCCGGTTTGGTCTCGCGCGGGGGTTCCGGGACCGCGTCGTTCGATCCGCTCGCTTCCTGGACCTCTTGTCCGGCCGCGCCCGGGGGCAGCGAGAACTTTACTTCCCGCGCTTCGCCCAATGCGCTCACGATCGCCGCCTGCAGCGCGGGCATGTGATTACTCTCAATCCAAAATTGGTAAATGTTGTTCGGAACCCGGAAGGTGAGGGATTTCTCGTCGGCCTCGGTCAATTCAACAGCCGAGAACCAGCGCTTGAACGTGTCTGCGCTCACATGCGGTTTGAGGGCGAGCGATACCCTCTGCCAGAGCTGGGCGCATTTCTCTTTCATAGCGACTTGTTAACAGCGTTACACAATTGCCATACAGGCTGCTACCGGGGGCAAAACGCCTGCGCATCAATCAGCGGCGCGAAACAAAACCGCTGCCTTATCGCAGGAGCACGCCCCGGGAACACCCCAAAAATGGCGAAATACGAGGGGAAACGAGGCCGCACCGGGCGGCCGAACTGGCTGGTGGCGGGAAGATCGACATCGTCTGTGGCGCGTCGGATGAGAAAGGTTAAGGCGGCGCTCATTCTGGCTGCTGGGAGTTAGTCAAATCTGTTCACATCTTATTCACATCGTCTCCCTTTCCGCCCGCGCGCACGGCTTGAGATTAGAAATCACGTCCAAAAGCAACAAGCAAAAAGCAGCAAAAAAAAATTCGCCGCGCGACAAAAAAATCTTGACTGAAAAATCAAAAAGAGCGTGTCCCCAAGCGACGAAAAAATTTCCCTGCGGCCGAAAATTCCTCCCAGTTGACCGAACCGACGCGCACACGCATTTTGTCGCGTTCGAACCGGGCGCTCGGCCCGATTGTCGTTCGAAAAAATGAGGCTGAACCGAAATAACACCGTTCCATGGCACAAAAGACGCCTCGTTCTCTGTTAAATCTTTGTCGCGTGAGGATCCGCCGTTTTATTTTTGCGTTGCTCCTTGTGTCGAGTGCGGTTGCGACCGCATCGGCTGCCGACGAACTGTTACCGCCCTTCGGTTTTCGCTGGAACGATTCGATGTCGCGCGTCGAAGCCGTTCTCACCGGAGCCAAAGCGCAAATCGTTTCGCGGGAAAAAAAAGAGGGCCGCGAAATCTGGACGGTCGAAGGGCTCGTCCATCCGGGATTGAAGCGCACGCTCTTTACTTTTAAGGCCGGCGCGCTCTTCGGCGTGGAACTGCAATACGAATACCCCGATTGGACGATCGAGCGTTACAACCAGCGCATGGGCGAGATCCGCAAATATTTCGACGAAAAATACGGCACCGGTAAATTGGTCTCTCGCGCGCGCGATACCGACAGCGATGTGATCCAGACGCTCGTCGGTTATCAATGGATGGTCGGAGCGACCATGCTCGAGCTTTTTTATTTCTCGGCGCAGCACGACGCGCTCGTTTACCGCACAATCACCGTCGACTACAAAGCGCTCTGACCTGTAGCCGGCATCGGTGATGCCGGTCCCCGATCAGCGATCGCGGCTATAGCGTCGTCTCGCTCGGCTGCAATTGTCGATCTTGCACCCGAACCCGATGGCCGCGCTTCGTCTCTTTTTGCAACCGCTTCAATCGGCTGGCCAATGCTGCTTTGGCCGCCGAGCTCATTCGATCGATAAAGAGGATCCCGTTGAGATGGTCGATCTCGTGTTGCAACGCGCGCGCCAGTAATCCGCCGGCTTCGATCTCGATTTCGCCGTCCAACGTTTGCGCACGAACCAGCGCTGATTTTGCGCGTTCGATCTCACCGCTGATCTCGGGAAAACTGAGACAGCCTTCGCTTCCCGTCTCGGTCTCGCCGCGCAATTCGATCTCGGGATTGATTAACACCAGCGGCATCGCCGTTTTAGGTTCGGTCTCCTCGCCGTTCAACTTCAGCGTGCTCGGCCGGTCTTCGACACCTGAGATATCGATGACTGTCAATTGCAACGCCTGGCCGACCTGTTGCGCGGCCAGCCCGACGCCGTTGGCCGCGTGCATGGTCTCGAGCATGTCCGCCGCGAGCGCCCGAATCCGATCGTCAACCACATCGATTGATTTGCCCTTGGCGCGCAGAATCGGGTCGCCGTATTGCAAGATCGACAATTTCATTTTGTCTGTTCGCGGGTAAAGGAGGGCAAATTTTTCACGCCCGCCAGCTTGAGCGCGTCCATCACTTTGATGATCGTTCCCCACGAGGCTTTTTTATCCGCCTGCAAGGCGAGCGTCGATTTGCGTTGCGCCGGTAAATCGCGCACCGCCATCTCCAGTTCGTTCACGTCCACCGTGCGGCCATCGAGCTGGACCTGGTCGTTCTCATCCACACTGACCAGCGCGCGCTCCAATTCCGCCGGCGCTTTGGTCGCCGTTTTCGATTCCGGAAGATTAATCTGCACTTCCGGCTGGTCTTTTTTGAACGTGGTCGAAACGACAAAGAAAATCAGCAGAATGATGAGAATATCGACCAGCGAGACGATGATGATGAGGGGCGCCCGGCGTTTTCGGACCGCGAAGTTCATTCCATCAACGGCCTGGCGCGTTTAGGCGACCGGCGTCGGCACCGGCGGTGGTGGCGGCGACGGCATCTTCGCCGGCACAAACTCGCGCGAGGAACGGCCGTAGTAACATTTATTCAGCAGCTCGACCACGAGGGTTTCCATTTCCACCGACATGGATTCGACCTTGCGCGAAAAATAACTGAACCCGATCAACGTCGGGACGGCGATGGAAAGGCCGAACACGGTGGCGTTCAGCGCTTCGGCGATGCCCAAGGCGATCAAACGCGTGTCGGCCGCGCCGGTGCTCAACCCGAGATTTGAAAATACGTGCACCAGGCCGGACACGGCGCCAATCAATCCCAGGAGCGGCGCAATGCCGATGATGACCTCAAGAACGATGAGACCTTTCTCCAGTCGCACCATTTCGTGGCGGGCGCGGGTTTGCACCACTTCCACATTCTCCGAACGTGGCGCGCGCAAGTGCTGCAGCGCCGCGCGCGCGATTCGCGCGAGCGAGGAATTATCGTGCGCGACGATCCGGGCCAGGCGCTCGGCGCTTGCCCCGGGCACCAACCGTTCGATTTCGCTCTGAATCACGATCGGCATCACGTGTTTTTCCCGTAACGCCAGGCCCCGCAAGATCATCGTCGTCACCGACACGACCGAACACGCCAGGAGCGGCCACATGAAAAGGCCGCCCTTGGTGAAAAAGCCGATGATGGTGTGGACGAGGTCGGACATGTCAGCCCTTCTTAATTAGCATACATAGTGAAGGACATTTCTTCATCCAACCCCTCCGACGGCAAGGTGCTCGCCACGTCATCCGGGATCGGCGGCAGCTCAATGTCGAGGACCGATTGCAGACAAACATTGGCGAACGATTCATTCGAGCTGTTCTCCACAATCTTAAGATTCTGCGGTTTGCCTTCGCGGTTGACGGAAAAAACCAGTCGCAAGGTCCCGATACTGATCAGGTCGCGTTGTCTTGCCACGTGATAGTACCACCGCGAACCGACTGCGTCGTAAAGCATCTTTTGGTATTGCCCCAATGGCGTGCCGACCGCGTTGACGGCGGACGCGCCGCGGTTCGTGATGGAGCCGGCCAGGCGGGTCTGTTGTTTTTCCGGACGATAAGTCGAGCGCACCTGCTCCGGTTTGCGCGCCACGCTCGGTTCTACGCTTGGGCTGGGCATCGTGTTCAGCGCGAACTGCTCGGCGTCCGGGGTTGTCTCCGGGGTGGCTTGCGGCGTTTGCGAAGGCTGCGCCGTTTCCTGCGCGAGCGATTTCGGCTGGGGTTGGGCGCCGTCCTGGGACAGCGATGCGCTGTGGGTTTCCAAATCCATCCATGGCCGCTCTTTTCCTTCCTGTGACGGCACGGGCAGGTCGCCGGTCGCCGGAACTTCACTCGCGGCGATCGAGTTGGCGTTTGATTCGAACGTCTTTTGATCTGGCAACGGCGCCTGCTTGGACGCGTCCGTTTCGATGAACGGCGTGTTTTTGATTGGCGGCGGGGTAGCAAGATCGACAAGTGTCATCTCCATCGGTTTCTCTTCCGCCACCGGCTCGGCCGGGGTAAACGCGCCGCCAAACGCCGCCAGCGCGAACGCGACCAGCAGATGAATGAGCAACGCAGCCAGCAACGCCCACAGAACTTTCCGGAACTCCTGTTTGCGATCCAGAAAAGCGTTGCTGGCTGGTGGAAAAATGAACTCGGCCGTCGTCATCAAAGCTGCCGCTGAAAGAGTGCGAACATTATCTCACCGGCCGGGCGCTGACAACCTTGGCGCGGGCGCTTCCGTGAACCGCCCTACCTCTTCGTGGCGCTGGTAGGGGCGATTGACCCCAATCGCCCAACCTTGGCGCGGGCGCTTCCGTGAACCGCCCCGACATCTTCGTGGCGCTGGTAGGGGCGATTGACCGCAATCGCCCGCCGGCGCGCGCCCATCCTGGCGTGATGAAACAAATACTGCTGCGCGTAGCCGCCATGCTCGCCGAAATACGTTTGCGTGAATTCCTCCAGCCGCTTCAACTTGAGCTTTCGCGCCCGCGGAAAATATTTTTGGCGCAACACCCGTTCGATCCAGACATCGATCGGGAACGCGCGCAACCGTTCGTAGGCAAACAGCATCACGCAATTCGCAACCTTCACGCCGACTCCCGGCAGCTCGCACAGCGCCGCGCGAAGATCGACATCGGCTAAGATCGACATCTTCTCGAGATCGACATCGCCTCTCGCGACCAGCCGCGCGGTTTTTAACAGGTTCGGCGCGCGATAACCAAGGCCGCAGCCACGAAGCGCTTTTTCCGAGCTTGCCGCGATCCGCTCCGCCGCCGGAAACGTATAAACGATCCGCCCATCGATCTCCCGCGGCTCGCCAAAACCTTCCCGCAGCTTGCGCGAGATCTGCCGGATGTGCGCGACCTGTTTCATCGACGAACAGATAAACGTGGCCAGACATTCCCACTTCGGCTGGCGAATGATTCGCAGCCCCCGGCAAAAATCCCGCGCCGCGTTCATCAGCGAATCATCCGGAAACGACGCGCAGATTTCCGCCAGCGGATGATCAAGCGCGAAATAAGAGGAAATAAGGCTCTGGAAACTTGACCGGTTTAACCGGTCAAGTTTTTGAGCGCCGGACGGTGCGGCTTTTGCGCGCAAGACATCGACGCGCTGCTCGATGTAAATGGCTCGCTCGCCGATCGTGCCCACGAAGCCACGACAAGCTTGTTCCCAATGAAAGACCTGTCCAGAATCGAGCGTGACGGCCAGGTCGAAATCAGGGGCGCGAATCGCAACCAGATTCATCGCCACACATTGGCTCAAAGACTGACGAAGCACGAACGTCGAATGTTGTAGAGTGCGCTGTCCTCAGCGCATTTGGATCCAACGTCCGCTGAACATGTGCCCAGATCCGCTGAGGACAGCGGACGCTACAACCACGTGCTGCTGCTCGTCATTCGGGCCCTTCGTCATTCGACATTCGTCATTCGTCATTGATAGGTAAGATCGACATGGACGTACGGCTGGCGGTCGACTCGGTGGTTCTGCTGGTCTATTTCGTCCTCATCATCGCGATCGGCTTGTTCATGGGCCGACGGGAACACGACCTGGCCGATTTCGCGCTTGGGCGCCGCCAAATCCCGTGGTGGGCGGTGCTCGCCTCCATCATCGCGGCTGAAACCAGCGCGGGGACCTTTTTCGGCACGCCGGGCGAAGGTTTCGCGCTCCGCAATTATACCTACCTGCAACTGGCCTTCGGCACGATCCTCGCGCGCATTCTCGTCAGCTACATCTTCATCAAGCCCTACTACGACTATAAAGTTTACTCGATTTATGAATACCTGACCGCGCGCTTCGGCGTGGCGACCAAGAACGCCGCCTCCGCCATCTTTCTATTTACCCGAGTGCTCGCTTCCGGGGCGCGCTTGTATGTGGCGGCGATCGCCCTTGCGTTGGCCTATGAAATGATTCGCGGCGTACGACCGGGCCAGACTGAAACGTTGTTCATTTACATCGGAGCGATCGTCGCGCTCGTCATTCTGACCGCGGTCTACACGACTCTCGGCGGCATCAAAGCGGTGATCTGGACGGATTTGATCCAGGCCTCGATCATGATCGGCAGCGCGCTCACGGCGCTGGGTTTGCTCTACTTCGCCATCCCCGGCGGGCTGTCTGAGATCGTCGCGCGCCACGGCGGCTTTCATTGGTCCGATTTGTTCACCAGCGGCCTGGCGCCGGAAAAACATGGCTGGGAAAAAATCAAAGGCATGTTCGAGATCGAGTACACGATTTTTGCCGGCCTGATCGGATCGACCTTCATCACCATGGCAACGCACGGCACGGACCAGGACATGGTGCAACGAATGTTGACCGCGCCGGACGTGCGGCGCAGCCGGCGCTCGCTCATCCTCTCCGGCCTGGCCGATATCCCGATCGTGCTCACGTTTTTGAGCATTGGGTTGTTGCTCTGGGTTTATTACCAGGTGCATCCCGATCCGACGCTGCCGAAAACGCCCAACGAAACGTTCTGCCATTTCATTCTTTACCAGATGCCGGTCGGGCTGCGCGGCCTGCTCATCGCCGGCATTTTCGCGACCGCGATGGGCTCGCTCAGCACGGCGATCAACGCGCTCGCCACCAGTTTCACGCGCGACTGGTACGAACCCTACATCAATCCCGGATCGACCGGTGAACAAAGCTTGCGCGCCGTGCGGTGGGCGACGGTCTGGTTTTCCTTTCTCATGATCGTGGTCGCCTCGACGACTTCCTACCTCGTCATCGTCCATCCAAACGTGCGCATCATCCCGATCGTGCTCGGGATCTTCGGCTACACCTACGGCTCGCTGCTCGGCGTTTTTTTGTGCGGCATTTTCACCAAACGCCGCGGCAATAATCTCGGCAATATCGTTGGCATGATCATCGGCTTCATCGTCGTGGCGATCCTGAGTGGGCTGCCGAACAACATCGCCGGGCTTCTCGGCGCCAAACTCTACGCCCAGCCGAGCTGGCTCCCGCTAATGGAATTTCCCTGGTGGATCTGCTTCGGAACGATCGTCACGTTTTCGGTCGCGATTCTTTTTCGGACGGACCGGGAACATCACCCGCCGATTTGATTCCCAGTTCACGAAGCTGACGCGGATCCACTTGCGCAGGCGACTGCGTCATGAGGTCCATGCCGCGGTTGTTTTTCGGGAAGGCCATAACGTCGCGGATCGATTCGGCGCCACAGATGAGCATGACGATCCGGTCCAGGCCGAAGGCGATGCCGCCGTGCGGTGGCGCGCCCAGGCGCAACGCACGAAGCAAATGGCCGAACTGCGATTGTCGATCTTGCGGGCTGATCCCGAGCGCCTCGAACATCCTTTCCTGCAACCGGGGTTCATGAATCCGCATGCTGCCGCCGCCGATCTCCACGCCGTTGAGCACGACGTCGTAAGCTTCGGCGCGGATCTTTCCAAACTCGGTAATTGGAGACGGCGTGCCCTCACGCCGCGACGAGGGCGTCGCGTCTCCAAGAAGCGCCAGGTCCTCGGCCTTCGGGCGCGTGAAGGGATGATGCACCGCGTTCCATTTGTTTTCGCCAGCGCTCCATTGCATGAGCGGGAAATCGGTCACCCAAAGGAAATCCCACCGGGCCGATTCGGGTATGAGTTTTTGAAACTCGGCCACGCGCAGCCGGATGCGGCCGAGCACTTCGCAAGCGATGTCCCATTTGTCGGCGCCGAACAGGACCAGATCGCCTTCCTCAATCCCTAACTTCGACCGGAGCGCCGATTTCTCGGCGTCGCTGAAGAATTTGACGATGGGCGATTTCCATTCGCCGCCCTCCACCTTGATGAAAGCCAGGCCTTTCGCGCCGAATGTCTTTGCGATTTCGGTCAGCTCATCCGATTGCCCGATTGTCAGCGACGCGAAATTTTTTGCATTGATCGCTTTCACAACTCCTCCCGCATCGAGCGCTGATCGAAAAACCTTGAAGCTGCTTGCGCGAAAATCCTCGCCAAGATCGACAAGCTCCATCCCGAAACGCCGATCCGGCTTATCACTGCCGTAACGGCTGATCGCGTCGAAATAGGTCAGGCGCTCGAATGGTGTTTTGATGTCGATCTGGAGCGCCGCTTTGAAGATTGCCGCCAGCATTCCCTCCGTCAGCCGGAAGATGTCGTCGGGGCTGACGAACGATGCTTCAATATCGATCTGCGTGAACTCGGGCTGGCGGTCCGCGCGCAGGTCTTCATCGCGAAAACATTTCGCGATCTGGAAATATTTCTCGACGCCGGCCACCTGCAGGAGCTGCTTGTATTGCTGCGGCGCCTGGGGCAGCGCGTAAAATTTTCCGGGCATCAACCGGCTCGGCACCAAAAAATCGCGCGCGCCTTCGGGTGTGCTCTTGGACAAAATGGGCGTCTCGATTTCGAGGAAACCCTGCGAGTCGAGATAATCGCGCGTCGCTTTGGCCGCGCGGTGACGCAGGCGCAGATTGCGTGAAAGCTGCGGCCGGCGCAGATCGTAGTAACGATAAGTCAGCCGCAGATCTTCATTGTGGATCTCGGCGTCGATCGGGAAAGGCAGCTCCTCCGCGCGGTTGAGGATGAGCAACTCGCGCGGAATTAGTTCGATGTCGCCGGTGGCCAGCTTCGGGTTTTCGGTCCCAGGCACGCGCGCGGCGATCCTGCCCGTCACTTGGATGACGTCTTCGTGCCGCAAACCATGCGCCTGTTTTGCCAGCTCGGCGTTTTCCTCCGGCCGAAAGACGACCTGGGTGAGCCCTTCGCGGTCGCGCAGATCGATGAAAATCACTCCGCCGTGGTCGCGCGACACATGCACCCATCCGGCGAGGGTGACCTCTTTGCCGATGTCGATCTTGCGCAGCGAATTGCAGTGGTGGGTGCGGTACATCTTTTCCGTCATTCCGAGCGAAGTCGAGGAACTCGGTCTTGGAACCGCGGGGAATGCTGCGGGACTTCGACTTCGCTTGCGCTCCGCTCAGGATGACAAACTGAGCGACCGAGCGAGGTATGCAAGCAACTCTTCGCTCGGAACGTTCTTTTGCTCGCCGGTCGTCAAATCCTTTACCGCCACTGCCGGCCATTCGTCGCCGTAAAGCAGCGCCAGGGCGGCACCGGCGTCTTCAGCCGCCTGAAATTGTTTCGCCACCTTTTCGGCCGTGAGCGGGTAGTCGACGCGATAACCGCGCTCGCGCAGTTGCTGGACTTGCCGCAAGGCATCGGCGCGGCGCTCTTCCTTGGCGATGACAAGGTAGATGTCGATCTTGCCGGACGCGGTGATGGCCTTTTGCATTTGCGCGCGGGCCGCAGGCGTTTCGTTGATCAATTCCCCAAGAACGACGTCGCCCATGGCGAAGCCGAGCGCGGGCATTTTCACCGCTCCGTCGCTCAGTTGCGCGATCAAATTGTCATATCGCCCGCCGCCCGCCACGGCGCGGAACTTTCCGGCCCGATCGAACACCTCGAAAACGATGCCGGTATAATAAGCGAGGCCGCGGACGATTCGCACATCCACCTCGGCGAAATCGCTAAGTCCGCGGGCACGCAATTCATCCGTGAGGCGGGCAAGTATCTCGCTCTTGCCGCCGGCACGCAGCAGATCAAAAACGGGCCCAGCCAGTTCGCCCAGTTTTGCCGCGGTCTTTTCGCGTGGTTCGCGCCCGAGCTTATCGATCACCTGGAGTAATTCGTCCCAGCGCTCTTCGCCGACATTCCGTGCCTGCAAGAAATCCGTCCAGAAGGCACGGTCGCTGATCCGGACAACGAGATCTTTTTCGCTGAACCCGAAGACGCGCAAAATGTCGATGCAAAGGGCAACCAGCTCGACATCCGCGGCCAAATCTGCTTCCCCGATGATATCGCAATTGAGCTGGAAATGCTCTCGCAACCGGCCGCGTTGTTGTTTCTCGTAGCGGAAGAACTGGCCGATGGAAAACCATTTCAGCGGTTTCTTGAACTCGCGCTCGTGCGCCGCGATCACGCGCGCGAGCGTGGGCGTAAGCTCGGGCCGCAGCGCCACTTCGCGCTCGCCTTTGTCGGTGAAATTGAAAAGTTGATCGACAATTTCAGGGCCGCTTTTTCGGCGGTAGAGATCGGTCGGTTCGAGCATCGGCCCCTCCCATTCGACGAAACCATAGCGCCGCGCGACCTCGCGCCAGCGCGCGAAGGTGTAATTGCGCGCCGCGCATTGCCGCGGCAGAAAATCACGGAACCCGGGCAGCGATTGCATCATCTCAAAATGCTTTCTCTACAACCCGAACACGACGGCTCGAATAAATCGGCGGGGCCGACGGTCTAAGGTTTTTCACACAAGAGAGCATTGGTTAACCAAAGCAAACGACAACTATGAAAGAAACAACATTAGCGAAAGTACTGGCCGTGGTTTGCGGCCTTGGCCTGGCGACAACCTTCGCCCAGACCAGCAGCACTACGACCACGACCAGAGATGCGGTGACCGGGACAACCACCACGGAAGTGGCCACGACCTCGAGCACCGGCACGATCACAGCTTACACGCCGGATTCGGATTACATCAGTTTTCGAACCACGACCGACGCAACGCCGGTGAAGTATTACTACACCAGGGACACGACCATCCTCGACCCGGCGGGTCAGACGGTAACGTGGTCGGCGGTGCGGCCAGACCTGCCCGCCACGGTCTATTATGTGCGGGAAGGCGATCGCATGATCGTCCGCAAGATCGTCCTCAGTAAACCGGTGACGGTTGAAAAAGAGACGACCACCACCACGACGACGGTCAAGCCGTAAAGCAAGGCTCCGTTCCGTGGCTGGTGCAACGGCGCGCAGCGCCGTTACCAGTCCCGCTAAGAGCGCCCGCGGATTCGCGGGCGCTTTTTGTTTTGAACTTAATCTTGGTAGCCGCGCGGAAATTTCTGATGCCATTTCCACGCGCTCTCCACGATCGCGTCGAGAGACTGGAAGCGCGGCTGCCAGCCGAGCTCGGCGGTGGCTTTCGCCGATGACGCGATCAGCCGCGGCGGATCGCCCGGGCGGCGCGGTCTTTCGACGATGTCGATCTTGCGGCCGCTGATTTTACGACAGCATTCAATCACTTCGCGCACACTCGAGCCGCCGCCGGTGCCCAGATTGTAAAACCCGCTCCGCTCGCTTTTGAGCGCGAGAATGTGGGCCTGGGCAAGATCGACAATGTGAATGTAATCGCGAATGCAGGTGCCATCGGGAGTATTGTAATCGGTCCCGAAAATCTCCACGCGCTCTTTTTCGCCGAGCGCCACCTTGAGGACATTGGGAATGAGATGCGTCTCAAGCCGGTGGTCCTCGCCGAAGTTCTCCGACGCGCCGGCGGCATTGAAGTAACGCAGCGAAACAAAGCGCAGCCCATGAAGCTCGCCATACCAACGCAGGATCCTTTCGAGCGCAAGTTTCGATTCGCCGTAGGGATTGATCGGCCGCGGCGGCGCCGTTTCGTCGATGGGCAATCGCTCCGGCGGCCCGAAAATCGCGCAGGTGGAAGAGAAAATGAACCGGGGCACGGCCGCCTCCACCATTGCCTCCAGAAGATTGATGCCATTGGCAATATTGTTCCGGAAATATTTGGAAGGCCTTTGCATGGATTCACCGACGAGCGCGCTGGCGGCGAAATGCATGACCGCTTCCGGAGCCGTTTCACGCAAGATCGACAAGGTGCGCGTCCGGTCGTCCAGATCGGCCTGAATAAATTGGGCCCGCGGATCAATCGCGCGGCGATGGCCTTCGCTCAGGTTATCGAGGATGGCAACGTCGTGGCCTTCGTCCAGGAGCAATTCCGCACAGACGCTGCCGATATAACCGGCACCACCGGTGAGCAGAATTTTCATGCGGCCAAATACGGGCGCTGGCCGTGGCTGTCAAAAACGCGCAGGGCTAAGACAGCGCGGTGCGCTCTCTGCGCAGGACGCGATCCTTACCCGGCTAGATTTTCTTCTTCTGCTCGGGTTTCTTGCGCTCGAGACTGGCGACGAGCTGTTTTTTCTGTCGCTGCTCGAGCGCGGCGATCATCCGCCGCACGGTGCGGTGCTTTTTGCGCGGGCCGAGCACCTTGAGGCTCTGTTCCTCGGAACCCCATTGCAAAATATCGATGTCGACGAAACGGCAGCCCCAGCGTTTCATGTCGCGCCGGCTCGATTTATAAAGATCGATCGTGGCCGTGCCGATCAAGGCCGTGCCGTAATCGTCAATAATGTATTCCTCGTTCGTGTCGACGATTCGGAAACGAGTGCCAAGCGGCCAGCGCGACCAATCCGAAGCGGCGCTCATGACGTGTCGCCCGGAAAGATAAATACCGAGAGCATTGCGGCGCCCGCCACGTTCGGTGTGCGTGTAGGCCGTGGTGCGCACGCCGCGCATGCGGTGGCCGATGTCGGTGGAAACGAGCGGTTCGGTTTGGGTCGCGCAACTAGCCAGCAAACAGCCGGCCGCGCAGAAAAGTGTAAGGTTAAGGCATCTGGACATTTGCAATCGCGGCCCACATAGCATCGAAGCCCGATGTGGCAAGCGCTAATTTGCAGCAGGAGCCGGGCCGCAAACCTACCAGAGGCCGGCATGAATCGAATGTGGGAGGGACCTCAGTGTCCCGACCATCGCGGCGCTAAGGCCGCTCGCCCACTAAAATTTGTCGGTTTACCGTGGCACACTTTCCTGGAGCTCGGCCGTGCAATGCGGGCAACGTTTCGCCTTGATCGGAATCGACATCGTGCAGGCCGGGCACTCTTTCAAAACCGGTGGACCCGCCTTTGGTTGTTTCAGTTTGTTGACCGCTTTGACGACGAGAAAGATGCAAGGCGCGACGATGACAAAATTGATCGTGATGGTGATGAAATTGCCGTAGGCGAAAACCGGTCCGAGCTTTTTCGCATCAGCCAGCGCCAGACCCGGTCTGACCTTGTCCGATAACGGGATGTAGAGATTGCTGAAGTCGAGGTTGCCGGCGAAGCGGCCGAGTGGCGGCATGAGCAAGTCTTCGACGATGGAGGTGACGATCTTACCGAAAGCCGCGCCGATAATTACTCCGACGGCGAGATCAATCGCGTTGCCTTTGACGGCGAATTCTTTGAACTCTTTCCACATGGCCGGCGATCTAGCTAAGCGAGCACGATGTTGACAAGCTTTTTAGGCACGACCACCACTTTGCGGATCGTTTTGCCCGCGACCAGCTCCTGAATTTTAGGCAAGGCGAGCGCGGCCGTTTTGATTTCCTCTTCGCCGGCCAAGATCGACATCTTCATCCGGTCGCGCAATTTTCCGTTGACCTGCACGACCATCTCGACTTCCTCTTCGGCCAGAAGATTCTCGTCGTAGGCCGGCCAGGGTTGCCCGGTAATTTGCCCCGGCATTTTCAAACGCTCCCAGAGCTCGGAACTGAGATGCGGCGCGAAGGGGTTGAGCAGGATGAGAAACGTCCGCATCGCGGCAATCGGGATCGCCTCGGTGTTGATGAAGGCGTTCACAAAAATCATCATCTGCGAAATGGCGGTGTTGAAGGACAACGTCTCGATGTCGCTCGTCACCTTTTTGATCGTGGCATGCAAAATTTTGTGCTGCGCTTTTGTAAGATCGACATCCCGCACCGCCGGGGAGACTTCCCATTCGCCGGCCTGGTTCTCGATGATCATCAAACGCCAGACCCGGGCGAGAAAACGGGCAACGCCTTCGACGCCGCGCATGCTCCAAGGTTTCATTTGCTCGAGCGGCCCCATGAACATCTCGTAGCAGCGGAACGCGTCCGCGCCGTATTGTTCGATCACATCATCGGGATTCACGATGTTCCCGCGCGACTTAGACATTTTCTGGTTGTCCTCGCCGAGAATGATGCCCTGGTTGACCAGGCGCTGGAACGGCTCCGGTTTCGACAGATAACCGAGGTCGAACAACACCTTGTGCCAGAAGCGCGCGTAGAGCAGATGCAGCACGGCGTGCTCCGTGCCGCCAACATAAAGGTCGACCGTCCCCGGATGATTTCCCGCGGCCCAATAACCTTCGGCGTTTTCGCCGACGAATCGTTTATCGTTATGCGGATCGCAAAAACGCAGGTAATACCAGCACGATCCCGCCCACTGCGGCATGACGTTGAGCTCGCGGGTCGCTTTAGCCGAATGACGAATCCAATCCGTCGCTTTCGCGAGCGGCGGCTCGCCTGTGCCGGTCGGTTTGTAATCTTCGAGCGGCGGCGGCACAACCGGTAGCTCGTCTTCATCCAAACCGCGATGCTGGCCCTCCTGCCACACGATCGGGAACGGTTCGCCCCAATAACGTTGCCGCGAAAAGAGCCAGTCACGCAGTTTGTAATTGATCGCGCGCTTGCCAAGGCCTTGGTTTTCCAACCACTGCGTGATTTTTCGGATGGCTTCGCGCGATGGGAGTCCATCAATGACCGGCGAGTTGACCGCGACGCCCTCGCCGACAAAGCCGATCGGGTCCTCGTCGCCCGGCGGTTGCACGACCTGGCGGATCGGCAAATCGAATTTCCTGGCAAACTCCAGATCGCGTTCGTCGTGCGCCGGCACGGCTTGAATGGCGCCCGTGCCGTAACCGAGCAGCACGTAATCCGCGATCCAAATAGGGATGCGTTCTTCGGTCGCCGGGTTGATCGCGAACGCCCCGGTGAACACGCCGGTTTTTTCCTTCGCCAGCTCGGTGCGCTCGAGATCGCTCTTGCGCGCAGTGCGCTCGCGATATTCGCGAACCGCCGGCCATTCCTCTTCGGTCACGATTTGATCGACCAGCGAATGTTCCGGCGCGAGCACGAGATAAGTGGCGCCGTAGAGCGTGTCCGGCCGTGTCGTAAATGTGCGGATGCGGGCAACGTGATTGTCGATCTTGAAATCAATCTCCGCGCCTTCGCTCCGGCCGATCCAGTTTCGCTGGAGCAACTTAATTCCCTCGGGCCAATCGAGTCCTTCCAGTTCATCAATCAGGCGCTCCGCGTAAGCGGTGATGCGCAACATCCATTGTCGCATTGGCCGGCGCACCACGGGAAACCCGCCCACCTCGCTTTTTCCATCGACGACTTCCTCATTGGCCAGAACGGTGCCGAGCTCCGGGCACCAGTTGACCGGGACATCCGCGACATAAGCGAGCCGTACTTCGTCCGGATTATGGCCGCGATAGGTCGAGATCGGTTCGGCCTTGTTCGTTTCCGGATTGAACCAGGAATTGTAAATCTGGAGAAAAATCCACTGCGTCCATTTGAAGTAGCGCGGATCGGTCGTGTTGATTTCCCGTTGCCAATCGTAGGAGAAGCCGATGCGTTTGAGTTGCGCTTTGAACTTGGCCACGTTCTCGCGCGTGGTGAGGGCGGGATGCTGGCCGCTTTTGATCGCGTATTGCTCGGCCGGCAGACCGAACGCGTCCCAGCCCATCGGATGGAGTACGTTGAAGCCGCGCATGCGTTTGTAACGCGCGATGATATCGGTGGCGGTGTAACCTTCGGGGTGACCGACGTGCAGACCCGCGCCGCTCGGATAGGGAAACATGTCGAGGATGTAAAACTTCGGTTTCTCCGGATCGAACCCTGCCTCGCCGGGATTCGGCGCGTGAAAGAGCTGCCGCTCATCCCAGATCGTCTGCCATTTCGGTTCGATCTGGTCGAAAGGATAGGGTTTGCGGCGCTCGCTGCTCATCCGATTATGAATCAGGAAACCACGAAACCAGGAAAAGAAACTAAAATTATTCCCCGGTTCCTGGTTTCCAGATTTTTAGTCCGAGAGATGCAGCTTCTTCTGGCGACGCGCAACGCGCATAAAACGCGCGAGTTTCGCCAACTTCTCGGCAAGGATTTCGAGGTGACCGATCTCGGCGCGTTTCCGAACGTCGCGCTGCCGGAAGAAACCGGGCGGACGTTCGAAGACAACGCGCGTCTGAAAGCGCGCGCCGTCGCGCGGGCCCTGGCCATGACATCGCATGGCGATGTCCCTACCCTCGTGCTCGCGGACGATTCGGGATTGGAAGTGGATTGCCTTGGCGGTGCGCCCGGAATTTTCTCAGCGCGTTACGCCGGCGAAAACGCAACCGACAAACAGAACATCGACAAACTGCTGGCCGCGCTGAAACGCATCGGAGCCGCCGATGCATCCAGGCGCGCCGCTCGTTTCCGTTGCGTGCTTGCGCTCGCGTCCGAGGGAAAAATTCTGCGCACCTTCTCAGGCACTGTGGAAGGTGCGATTGTCGATCTTCCGCGCGGTTGCAACGGGTTCGGTTACGATCCGGTCTTTGTGCCAAATGGATCCGGAGAGACGTTCGCGGAGATGCCCGCGCATATTAAGAACGAGATCAGCCATCGCGCCCGGGCGGTGCAGGCGCTGCGCGCCGCCATCAACAGCGGCAAATGGACTTAGCGCGGCGGCGGGGGCGGCGCGCCTGGCTGACCCCCGGGCGCCGCGGCGGTTCGAATCTGGTAACCCACTTTGGTAATGCCGACACGCCGGCATTCGTCGAGCACGGCAATGACGTCGCCGTGCATCGCCAGGCCGTCTGCGCTGATCGAGACCTTTATTTCGGGATTGCCCTGGTGAAGCTGATAAAGCTGCGGCAACACCTGCTCGGGCGGAATGATCTGGTCGTCGAAGGTGACAACGTTCCCTTCGCGCACCTTGATTGAAACGTAATCCTTCTTCGGTTGCGACGGCGGCGGCGGCCCAGAGGGCAAATTCACCCGGATGCCTTTCATGTGCGTCTGGCTCAAGCTCACCATCATAAAGCTGGCGAGGAGGAAGAACATGATGTCGATCAAGGGGATGATCTCGATCCGGGCGCGTTTTTTAGGAATGGGCGAAGCGAGATTCATGGCTAATAAGATGCGCCGGTCATGGTGAAAGTGATGGGAATTTTCACTTTGGAAACTGTTCCCGGTCTAAATCGCCACTGGCGGAACGCGCTCAAGGCCGAATTGTCCAAGATTGGGCTCCCGATACTTTGCGCCATGGTTGCGCCGGTCACCGAGCCGCTCCCAGGATCGACATCGACCACACAAACGCCGCTGCCGGTGAGGCGCCGCGCCCGGGCTTCATATGGGTAGGAGGGTTTTGGTGCGTACGTCGCCAGGGCCTTTGCGCTGGAAATCGACATCGTGCCTGGGCGACCGGCAGCTTGAGGAGCCTTGACGGGTGCGACCTTGGCAACCTTGGGTTGTTTTGGCGGCGGTGTGCGTTCCTCGACAAATTCCGGCGTCGCTTCGGGTTCCGGCGGCGGCGTGGCTGTGACAATCTCTTCCGGTGGCGGTGTTGGCTCCGGCGCCGCTTCCATGGTTGCTTCAACCACCGCGCTTGGGATATCGGCCAGGTTCGGCGGAGGCTCTTCGCGTTTCATGGCCGCAACCACGGCGCCAACGTGAATGGCGAGCGCGCCGCCGAGCGCGGCCCAAACATGCCAGCGCGGCGGCGGGTTAAAAAGCAGCGGCTTGGGCAGAGCCATGGCTATTTGACCGTCGTTCCGGGTCCGGGAACGCCTCTGAGCGCCTCGCTTTTGATTTCGAACGCGATCTTGGTGTAACCAACGCCTCTGAGGAGCTCCAGCACGTGAATGATATTGATGTGGGGCGTATTTGCGTCGCCGCGCACGAACACTTTCGCTTCCGGGTTATCCTGATGCACTTTCGCCAATCGCGCTCCGAGCGCTTCATAGCTCAACTGCTCTTTATCGAAGTAGGGATAACCATTTTGATCGACCGAGACGCTGATGTAATCGCGTTTCGACTGGGTCTCGCCGGATTGGCCCGTAGGCAGATTCACCTTGATGCCCTTCATGTGGACCTGGCTCAGGCTCACCATCATGAAGCTGGCGAGAAGGAAGAACATGATGTCGATCAAAGGAATGATCTCGATCCTCGCCTTGTGATGCGGAACCGGAGAGCTGACGCGCATGGGACCTCCTAAATTGACGCGCCCTTGGAGGAGCCGGTTGAATGTCGCTCAATCGCGACTTCTTCGCGGCCAGTTTTGCCCTGGGCTTCCAACATGACTTCGAGGTTCGTCGCCGCGGTTTGCAGTTCGAACTCCAGGTTAGACACGCGCGAGGTGAAAAAGTTAAACGGGATCAGGGCGAAGATGGCGATGCCCAGACCGCACGCGGTGGCGATAAGCGCTTCGGCGATACCGCCAGTGACCGCCGTCACGGCCAGCTCCTCGTTGCCGAGGAAGCTGAAGGATCGAATCAGTCCGGTGACGGTTCCCAACAGACCGAGCAATGGCGCCAGCGTGACCAGCGTGTCCATCACCACGAGAAAGCGTCCGGCGCGTTTGATCTCGATGCCCGCGGCGACTTGCAACGCGCCCTGCAAGGAGGCGTGCTGATGGTTCAACCCGTTCCACATCATGCGCAACACCGGGTCGCGCGACCCGCGGCAAAGCCGGGAGGCCTCGGCCACATCTCCCACTTCGATCGCGGTAAAGACCTTCTCGACCCGTTTCGGATCCCGTCGGAACCAGCGACCGGTCCACCAAAACACGCGCTCGATCACGACCGTCAGGGCGACAATCGAGACCACCAAAATCGGCCACATGATCGGCCCGCCCTTGCGAAAATTGTCGATGATGAAATTCCCGGTCGGCACTCCTCCTCCCCAAACGCCGCTCGCCGGCGTGGCCGATGCGCCGGGCGCCGGACTTATCGTCGCTGACATCGTAGCTCCCGGAGCGGGCGGAGCACCCACCGGTCCGGTCGGCGACATTCCGCCGGGGGGCGGTGGCACCGGGACATTCGGCGGCGCGCCCGGTTGCTGAGCTGGCGCTTGGGCCGGCGCGTTCGGGGGAGGCTGCGGCGGCGGCGCCTGAGCAAACACAGCGAAGGCAATCAAACTGATGCAGAGAGTGAGATATATTTTCATATGTCGGGCAGGTTTGAGCCGGCGGCTCGGTTTCTGTGGATATGTCTTTATCCCAAACGGCTTTAGGCCGAGTCGAGCAAAACTTTTCACCTTGTGGATTTGAACGTTTCCCCGAAGACAGAGGTTGCTTCTTTATTTCGTATCATCTGCGCTGGCAGGATGTAGCGCGCTCTACCGGAGCAATCGCCACTCAAGCAACCCGACTAGCCAGCGTCGATCACGCGGTTCCGGAGCGGAGGCCAATCGCCGATCTTCGCTTCGAGCTCGTCGCCGGCGCGAATCGGCCCGACACCCGAGGGTGTTCCGGTCAAAATCACATCGCCAGGCAGAAGGGTGAGTGCCTGGCTGGCAAACGACACAATCTCGCCCACGGAGTAGATCATCTGGCTGGTCCGGGAGCGCTGGCACACTTTGCCATTTTGCCGCAGTTCGATGGGGAGATCGGCAACATCGACATCGGCATAAACGAACGGCCCGATCGGCGTGTAGGTATCGAATGATTTGCAGCGCCCGAATTGTTTTTCCGATTTTTGCAGATCGCGGTCGCTGATATCGAGGCCGATCGTATAACCAAAAATATAATCGCGGGCCGCCGCGCTCGAGGCATTTTTCGTCTTCCGCCCGATCACGATCGCGAGCTCGACTTCGAAATCGGTTTGATGCTGCGGGAACGCAATCTCGATTGCGCCGTTGTGCGGCAGGAGGGAGCTGGGCGCCTTGAACCAGATGAGCGGCGTGCCCAACGGCGTCCGTTTCATCTCGGCAATGTGCTCGGCGTAATTGAGACCGACAGCGATGAGCTTCGACGGCGCCACCGCAAGATCGACATCTACCTCGGCGAGCGGCAGCACGTCGCCCGTCGCTTCAATGTCGATCCAGTAAGGTCTCGCCAGCGGATGCACTTTGTCGCCGTGCACCTCGGCGTAAAAGAATTGCCCACCTGATTTGAAACCGCCAAATGTTCTCATCGCGTGTCATCCTGAGCGGAGCGAAGGACCTCACTGTCGCAGCGCAGGTTACACAAACTACGTTGTGTGATCCAACGATGGAATGAGGGCTGCCTCGCTTTCGCTCGGAATGACAGACTTTTGGAGATTACCTCGCCACCACTGCCACGAAATCGCGCACCGGTTTCTGTTCCGAAATCGAAAAGACGCTGCCCTCGCGGCGTTTGAACCAAAACGCGCTCGAGCTGCCGCCGTCGAGGTTGAGCGCCCGCTGGATTTTGAAATCGTTCGCCAGGGGCGCGGCCAGAATCCGGGCGAGATCGGCCAGGGTCACATCGGAGCAAAAGCCGAGGGCCACTCGATCGCCGGCCAGCGCGACAAACGTCCGCCGAGCGGCCCGCGAATCCTCGAGGCCGTTGACGCGCTGACCATGATCGACCAGGAACGGCCCGCATTCGATCGCGCCGGTCAACTTCGCTTTCGACGAAAACTCCGCCACCCGCAGCACCTGAACATCGCGGGCCGACATCGCGAGCACGCCGGTCAACAAACGCGCCCGTTGCAGCGGCGCGATTGCTTTTCCATCAGCAATCAGCAGCCCGATCGGGTCGTATTCGGGAGTGAAATATCCGCCGTTAACGCCGGCCAGACATTTTTCCCGCTGCATGACTTCGGCCAGATCGAGACGCGGCTCCGATGGTTGATCGATCATCCGCAGTTTCAACGATTTCATCGAAAACAACGCCACCTCGACCGAAGCGCGTTCGCCCGTCGCGCTTTCTTCCGCCACGATGTAACGATGCTCGAGAGATTTGGCCGACCCAGGTTCCCATTGGCTGGAAACCGTCGCCCACTCGGCGCGCGCCGCCGCCAGCCCGAACAAAAGCAGCGCGGCACTAAGCTTTCGCACCGTACTTGTCGATCAAAGCCTGGAAGCGCGGATCGCGGCGAATCGGATCCCACACCGGATCGAGCTTGAGAACCGGAACGGTAACGAAACTCGGCCGGTTGAGCAGCCCTTCCAAAAGCTCGATGGCCCGATCCTTATCGCCAACCAGCGCATAAACCGAGGCGACGTCCTGCGCCGTCTTCGGACCATCGAACGCGTCTTTGCTTTCCGGGCGCAACTCGGTCGCCCGTTGAGCTTCCGCCACTGCCTTCTCTTTTTCTCCAAGCAGCGCCAGCAGCTTGGCGAACTGGACGTGCAAATCCGAATCGTCGGGTTTTCTTTTCAGTTCCTCCGTCAAAATATTGCTCGCTTGCAGCAACGGCGGGCGCGCATTTTGGTCGTCGCCCATCAATTTTCGGGCAACGCCAATCCCCAAATATTTGAGCGCGAGCGATCCCGGCACGGCCGCGAACATTTGCTCGGGCCAGCCTTCCGCTTCGTTCAACAGCTCGCGATATTTGCGTTGCAGAAGCAAAAAATCGAGCTGCGCGCCGGCAAAAATGATCTTCTCTTCGTCGCTCAGCTGGATCGACTTCGCTTTCTCAAAAGCCAATTCGCCGACGCTCAAATCGCCTTTTTCGAGCAGCGCAAACTTGGCTTTGATGCCCCACAGACCGACGCTGCTCGGATTGATCTGGAGCGCGCGATCGATCGTTTTGTTGGCCAGGTCGAACTTGCGCAACATCGCGTAGTTGAAGGCGAGATTTTGCAACGGCCACCAGTCTTGCGGATTGAGGCTCACGGCCTTCTCGAGATTGGCGTTCGATTCGGACCATTTGCCCTGGCGTCGCTGAATTGCGCCAATCGCCAGACAACCTTCCGATTCGTTGGGCAGGCCGCGCTGCGCGATCTGAAATTCCCTGAGGGCGGCGTCGTAATTGTTCTCGCCATAATAATAGGAGAAGCCGAGCGCGAGATGGCCTTCCGGCAATTGCGGTTGTAATTGCAAAGCCCGCTCGGCCAGGGAGCGCGCTTTACTGCGGCGTTCGCGCGTCGGATCGTAGGAACGACCGATCCAACTTTCCAATTGCGAGTAACGCGCGAAAGCGAGCGCGAAATTTGGATCGAGGGAAACCGCGCGCTCGTACATTTGCTCGCCCTGTTTTAGTTTGGCCAAATCTTCGTAGGAGCTGCTCTGGAGATCGTGGGCGCGAACAAAGGCCAGATAAGCTTCGCTGTTTTGCGTCGGCCTGGTTTCCATCTGCGCTTTCTCCGTTGGCGAAAGCTTGGCCTGCAGTTCGTTGGCGATTTTTTGCGCGAGATCGGTCTGAATCGCGAAGACGTCGGTCAAATCGCGGTCGTAATCGTTCGCCCAAAGATGCTCGTCATTATTGGCGTCGATCAATTGCACGTTCACCCGCACCCGATTGCCGGCGCGGCGCACGCTTCCTTCCAAGACGGTCGAGACGCCGAGCGCCTTGCCAATCTCGCGAACGTTTAACCCCTTGCCGCGATACGGCATGACCGAAGTGCGCGAGATCACTTTCAGATCCCCGATTTTGGAAAGGTTCGTGAGGATATCGTCCTGGATGCCGTCGGCGAAATAGGCGTTCTCTTTGTCGTCACTCAGGTTTTCAAACGGCAGCACCGCGATCGATTTGTCGATCTTGCGCGCGGCGAGCCGCGGCAGGAGGAAAAAACCCGCCGCCGCGGAAAAGATCACCCCGGTGCCGATCAACATGACGAGATTGCGCCGCCGCTGCGCGCCCGGCGCAGTCGAGGTCGGCGTCGCTTTGATCCCTTGCGGGGTAACGTCGAACGCCCACGCCAAAAGCAGTGCAATCGGAAAGCCGATCAGCAAAATCACAATCACCAAACGCAGCGTCCAGTTTGGCAAATCCCAGGCCGGAAACGACGCCGAGGCCAGCTGAATGATGCCGCCGGCAGCGATGACATACGCGACGGCTACGCGGTAAACCTTGCGCCGCTGGACTTCCTCGAAGAAACCGCTCATGGCGACAGACTTGGACTGCTCCTGATTATAGTTCAACGGCACCCGTTAGACAGAAAAACGCGCGCCGCCGTTCACTTCACCCCCGTGGCGAAAACGGTCTGAAAATGCGGGCTCTGTTTTTCCCGCGCGACCACGCTCACTTCGATGTCGTGAAAACCCGCTCTCTCCAGAAGCTGGTGCAATCGCACCTCGCTGAAACCGAGCCAGTGGTCGGCATAAAGCTCGCGCGCTTTTTCGAACTGGTGCCTGAGCAGGTCCAGGATGACGAGCCGCCCGTTCTTTTTCAAAATGCGATGGGCCGATTTGATGGCGCGCTCCGGTTTAATGGCGTGATGCAGCGCCTGACTGAGGATGGCCAGATCGACGCTGTTGGCCGGGATCGGCGGGTCCTCGATTTCGCCGAGGCGGTACTCGAGGTTTTTGATTCCGTGTTTGCGCGCCAGTTGCTCGCCGACTTTCACCATTTTCGGAGAGTTATCGATGGCGATGACTTTGCGCGCGTTGCGCGCCAGCAACTGCGACAAGGTCCCTTCGCCCGCGCCAAGATCGACAATCACCTGTGGCGGCAATAACGGAATGAGCGCGTGGGCGAGCGCCTTCCAGGAGCGGCCCGGTACATAAGCGCGTCCGAATTTGCCGGCCAGCTCGTCGAAATATTCGCGCGTTTTGTCCTGGCGTTTGCGCAACGCGAGCTTGAGCGCTGTCCGGTCGCGGATCGTTTCGGGGACCTCGCGGGCGAACCCGCGCATCACTTCGGTGACGCGCGCGCGCGCGCCGTCACGCCCGGCGCTCTTGCTCGCGCCGTAGTAAACATTCTTGCCCGCGCGCCGGTCCTCGACCACGCCCGCTCGTTTCAATTGCGCGAGATGACTCGAGATGCGCGACTGGCCCATCCCGAGGATCTGCTGCAATTCGGCCACGGACAACTCCTCCTGTTCGAGCAGCAGGAGCAGGCGCAGACGAGTCGGATCGGCCAGGAGCCGGAGCAAATTAAGAGTTGACGCCATCACGATCGACCACGATACATCTACATATCATGATCGGTCAATATGTCGATGTGAGCTTGATTTCTGCTCTCGTCACCCGTCACTAGTCACTCGTCGCTTTTTTCTCCCATGCCGCGCCGCTACATCTTTTCCTCCGAATCGGTCGGCGAAGGTCATCCCGACAAGGTTTGCGACACGATTTCGGACGCCGTCCTCGACGCCTGCCTGAGGCAAGATCGACATAGCCGCGTCGCGTGCGAGACCTACGCCAAATCGAGCCGCGTCATCGTCGGCGGCGAAATCACCATCCCGAGCCTGGCCGAAGACAAACCGCTCGATTCAGTTCTGCCGATCGCAAAAATCGTGCGCGATTGCGTCCGCGAGATTGGTTACGTCAACGAGGACGACGTCTTTCACGCCGACAAGATCGACATCCAGAACATTATCACCAAACAATCGCCCGATATCGCCCAAGGCGTGGACGCGCGCGGCGCCGAAGGAAAGGAAACGACCGAGCAGGGCGCCGGCGACCAGGGACTCATGTTTGGCTACGCCTGCGACGAGACGCCGGAATTGATGCCGGCGCCGATCATGTTTGCGCATCGGCTCGGCCGCGAGCTTACCCGCATTCGCAAGAGCGGCCGCGTGCCGTGGCTGCGACCCGATGCGAAGTCGCAGGTCTCCGTCATTTACGAAGACGGCAAACCGGTCGGGATCTCGTGCGTGGTCGTTTCAACCCAGCACGCCAAGGACGTCAAACATTCCGAAATCCGCAGCTACATCATCGAAGAAGTAATCAGGAAAGTTCTTCCACGCGATTTGCTCAACGATGACACCAAATTTCTGATCAATCCCACCGGCAGCTTCGTCGTCGGCGGCCCTCAGGGCGACACCGGCCTGACCGGGCGCAAAATTATCGTCGACAGCTATGGCGGCATGGGTCGACACGGCGGCGGCGCTTTTTCCGGAAAGGACCCGAGCAAAGTGGATCGCAGCGCCGCTTACATGGGCCGTTGGGTGGCGAAGAATATTGTCGCCTCGGGCCTAGCATCGAAATGCGAGATTCAGTTCGCTTACGCCATTGGTCATCCCGAACCGCTCAGCGTTCACATCGACACCTTTGGCACCAACACCGTCGAGGAAGCCGCGATCGAGCGCGCCGTGCGCGCGACTTTCAGCTTCAAACCAGCCGATATCATCGAGCAACTCGACCTGCTCCGTCCCATTTACTCAAAAACAACCAACTACGGCCACTTCGGCAAAATCGACGATCCCGATATCACGTGGGAGTCCACAGAAAAGGCGAAGGAACTAAAAACAGCAGCAAAGTAGTCCACAGATTTCGCAGATTTACACAGATTAATGCAGAAGGATCCGGAGACGTTTGCGATCATTGGCGCTGCAATGGAAGTCCATTGCGAGCTCGGACGCGGATTTTTGGAGCTGGTTTATCAAACGGCACTCGCGCTGGAATTCCAGGAACGCGGCATCCCATTCCAAGCGGAAGTCGCATTGCCAATTCGTTACAAAAACAAACTGCTGACCTGCGCTTATCGCGCCGACTTCGTGTGTTTCGAATCAATCATCGTCGAAACGAAAGCAATCGCGACCCTCACGGGGGCAGACGAAGCGCAATTGATAAACGAGTTGAAAGCAACGGGTCTGCACCGCGGCCTGGTCTTGAACTTCGGCGCCGCTAGTCTCGAGCATAAGCGGATCGTGTTCGGTCCGTCTGAAAATCTGCGCAAATCTGTGAAATCTGTGGACGAAATTTATCTGTGAAAACTTTATGAGCACGACAACGACACAAACGAAAACCAAACACGATTACAAAGTTGCGGACATCTCGCTCGCGGACTGGGGTCGAAAAGAGATTTCGATCGCGGAAAAGGAGATGCCGGGGTTGATGGCGATCCGGGAGAAGTACGCGCCGGAGAAACCGCTCGCCGGCGTGCGCATCACCGGCTCCCTGCACATGACGATCCAGACGGCGGTGTTGATCGAGACACTTGTCGATCTTGGCGCGAGTGTGCGCTGGGCGTCGTGCAATATTTTCTCAACGCAAGACCACGCCGCGGCGGCGATGGCGAAAGCCGGCGTCTCGGTGTTCGCGTGGAAAGGCGAATCGCTCGAGGACTATTGGTGGTGCACTTATCAGGCGCTCTCCCACCCTGACGGCAAAGGGCCGCAGCTCGTCGTTGATGACGGCGGCGACGCGACCTTATTGATTCACAAAGGTTACGAGCTGGAGGAAGGCAGCGATTGGGCGAAATCCAAATCAGCGAACAAGGAAGAGCAGGTTATTAAAGATCTGTTGCTCGAGATTCAGCGCGAGAATCCATATCGCTGGCATGAGATCGCGAAGGAATGGCGCGGCGTTTCCGAGGAAACGACCACCGGCGTCCATCGCCTTTACAAGATGCACCAGGAAAACCGGCTGCTCGTCCCCGCGATCAACGTCAATGACTCGGTCACGAAATCGAAGTTCGACAATCTTTACGGCTGCCGGCATTCGCTCATCGACGGATTAAATCGCGCGCTCGACGTGATGGTCGCCGGGAAAGTCGCCGTCATCTGCGGCTATGGCGATGTCGGCAAGGGCTGCGCCCAATCATTACGCGGCCAGGGCGCACGCGTCGTCATCACCGAGATCGACCCGATCAACGCGCTCCAAGCCGCGATGGAAGGTTATGAAATCGCGACGATCGAAGACACGCTCGGCCGTGGCGACATTTACATCAGCGCGACCGGCAATACTGACATCATCACGCTAGAGCACATGGAGCGGATGAAAGACCAGGCGATCGTCGCCAACATCGGTCATTTCGACAACGAGATTCAGGTCGACGCGCTCAACGCCAGCAAAGCGAAGAAGACAAACATCAAACAAGGCGTCGACAAATATACGTTCCCGGATGGCCACGAAATTTTCCTGCTCGCCGAAGGCCGGCTCGTGAACCTCGGCTGCGCCACCGGTCATCCGAGCTTTGTCATGTCGAATTCATTCTCCAATCAAGTGCTCGCTCAGCTCGATCTCTGGAAAAACCGCGACAAATACAAAGTCGGCGTCTACGTCCTCTCCAAGAAACTCGACGAAGAAGTCGCCCGTCTGCACCTCGAAAAAATCGGCGCCAAGCTCACCAAGCTCACCCAAAAGCAAGCCGATTACCTCGGCGTCCCAGTCGACGGGCCGTTTAAATCCGAGCATTACCGCTACTGATGCAATGACAGGTTTGCCCGCGCTTGACAGTACTCCGCTCTCGCTGTTTTGATGGCATCAATGGCCTCCGAGGCTGCCGTGATTCCTGGCATACTTTTGTCGGATTTGGTTGTCCGAGAAGAACGCACCGGAAAGTTGTCCCTTATCGGTTGCTTCCAACAGTTCTCGTTCCCGAACTTTCCAATTCGAATGGCGAAATTTTTCGTGACAGTAGGCATCACAAATCTTCGCGGCGCGCCTAAAGAAGTTAACGTCACGTGTAGGATCGAAGTCCCCACGACTGGTCACGTAATTGCGAGTCACAGTGGAAAAGTCGAATTTGATCCAACGAGCCCGCCCACGCCGCATGCTGTCGTTGAGTTGCCGTTTCAGTTCAATGGCGTAATTTTCAATGAACCTGGCCAATATGCTGCTGTAATCCTCGTCGACAATGAAGAGGTCCAGCGGCGGCCGTTCGAAGTCTCGAAGGCTCCACCACCAACCAAGTAAACACATGTCCACTTCCGCGCTGGCCCTAGACATCGAGTCGTACCGCATACTTGAGGTTGATGAGCGGCAGGAGAATCTTTCCTGCGCGCCAAGCTACCGGTTCATCGTCGAAGACTCCTCCGATGAGGAGGCTGATTGGCTCGTAATCAGTAAGCGCGGGCTCAGTTCTGCTTACGCTGAGGACGAACCGGATTACTCGGACTAGATTCCGGACCAATGGTGCCTGGCGAGGTTGTGCTGCTTACCCTCCCACAGGCTGACGGAAAATCGAAGTCACGGCCAGCAATTATCCTGTCTAGTTTTCCGCCATTTGGAGATCTGCTGGTTTGCGGCATCAGCAAACAGCTACAAAATGCAGTCAACGGCCTAGATGACATCATTGCCGAGGACGATCGCGACTTCGTTTCGAGTGGACTTAAATGTACGTCGCTAATTCGTGTCGGCTTTATCGCTCGAGTAACCGAAGGCGAAATCCTACGTTCCATTGGTCGAATCTCACCAGAACGTCATCGGCGACTGATTCGCCAACTGTGCACGTACATTCAACAGGAAGCGCTGTAATTCGCTACGTCCGAGGCGAGACTGCCGTTGGCTGAAGCGACGTTTGCGGGGCGGTTCGCCGCGGCGAGAAAATCTTTCAAGCGGTGGCCCACAGCGAGCAACTGAAAAGAGCGAGAAGATGTAAAGTCAGCGGTTACGTTGCTTAAACGGATGAAAAAATCATCCTACCGGCACTGACATTTACTGCCGCTGATTCAGCATTTCCTCAAGCGATTCGAGTTGCGCGCGCAACTTCTGCAGTTCACTGACAACTTCCGCTTGGTCGCTAGCGGCATTTTCCGGGGTGCGCTCCACAAGTAAACTGGCAACGAAACCCGTAAACGTCGCGAAGACAGCGACCCCGACGGTTAACAGAACACATGCAACAATGCGGCCTTCGGCCGTGATTGGAAACCGGTCACCGTATCCGACCGTCGTCACAGTGACAAAAGCCCACCAAAATGCATCGATTGGAGTTTTGATGTTGGAATCCGGAGATGTCTCGAATTGAAGCATCGCTATCGCGGCAAAGACCATCAAAACGAACGACGTCGCGGCGACTGCAGCCAGTGAGGTTGTTTTGCGTTCGCGTAGGAGATAGCTGACCAGATTTTTTGTAGATCTAAAGGCCCGCAGTACCCGAAATATCCGGACGATTCTGACGACTCGACCAATTCGGAAAATATCAAGCATGGGAATACTAGAGACGAAATCGATCCAGCCCCACTTTAGAAAGGCCAATTTAGATGGCGCGCGCGCGAAGCGGGCGAAAAAATCCGCGAGGAAGACCAAGCACACGAAGAAATCGATCCGGTCGAGCAACGCATCTGCCGCGGCGGGAAGCTGGAAAACAGATTGCACAAGAAGTGCAATCAACACGTAGATCGAGAGAATTAAGGTTGCTACCTGAAGCGGAGTCAGTCGCTTCGCGGCGTCAGCTTCGCTCGGAGCAGGCATCGGCAACGGCGACAACAGGCGAGTTTACGGTTGCGGCGGTGTTGCCGGCGAAACCGATGGAGAGCTAGGAGTTTGAGTCGGCGCTTCCTCCTGCGCCGTTTTTCGCAGCAATCTGCTTGCGGCGCGCGCGATTTTCCTTCGCGCCTCATCTGCTTTTTCTCCGTCAAGGACTTCCCGCTTCAGAACTTCACTGGAGAGAACCGTCGCGATCTGTTCCAATTCAATTTTCACGTCCGGCATCGTACGGCGGAGTTCCCGTCGAACCACCTCAAGTACTGGCTCGCTGAGAATCAAGGCACCGAGGAAAAACCTGCTCAGTGCCTGCCGTTGCAATTGATAATCCCCCAGCACCGATTTCACCCAACCCTCTTTGCAGAATAAATACAGCGTCGCCAAATGTTCGTCGTTTCTTGGATTGAAGCTGCAGAAGTCGAATTCAACGATGAGCTCCTGGTTAATTGGTTTTGCAAAAATGACGTTGTAAACGCGCCAATGCATTCCATTCGTCAAGACAACCCAATCAACGCCCTGGTTCGCCGCGTAATCGACGGCTTGCTTTACATGCTGCTCTTTCAGTTCGAGACCGATCGCCTTTACCTCGATGAGCGCCTGCACCGTCCGTCCAGCTTCGTCGCCAAATCACAATATGTGCTGCGAATGGCGTATTCCGCCGTTACCTCCGAATATTTGTCGTAGCCAAAAACCTCATCCAGCATGTCGGTGACGATCATCACCGTATCGCCTTCACCGTCGTCTCGTGCTCGCGATGCAGATAGTATCGGTTGAAACTTTTTGATCGCGGTTGCAAGACGCTCGGCGACTTTCTTCGGAACGGTCGGCATCCGTGGCGATGCTAGAAAGAATCCCGAGGCGAGTAAAGCGCTGATGGCGCGGCCATCGAAGGTCCGTTTAAGTCCGAGCATTACCGCTACTGAGGTTGGGCTGTAGCCGGCCCCGAAAGCCTTCGGGGTCGCCAATCTTCCGCCAAAGATAATGCGACGCTCATAGAGCGCCGCTACAAACAGGGCCCCGTTTAAGTCCGAGCCTTACCGGCACTGCGGTGGTCACTCGATTAGGAACGAAACATTGACCGTGGCGGTCACACTGATCTGACCGAGCGATAAGGTTCCTTCGCCTGTTTCCGGCGCTCCGGCGTTTTGTGAAACATTCTGCATTGCACCGCCACGATATGAACCCCACCAGCTTCCGCCCGACCAGCTCCACCAGCCGCCGAAATCATTTGCGCTGATGTTATGAACTTTGCCGAGCCTAATCCCCATTTCCTTGGCTAGTGCATCCGCCTTTTCTCGCGCAGCCCGAATAGCCATCGCCCGCGCCGTGTCGCGATGCTTGCGCAGTTCGGATGTCCGAAAATCGACGCCATTGATGTGATTCATACCGTTCGCAAGCAATCCACTGAGCACGGCATCAAATTTTGCCACATCTCGCAGCTTGATTCCGATCGACCTGCGAACTGTGTAAGAGCTGGGATCGGTCTTCGAGATTTTCAAATCAAAGCCTGGTTCAACGCCGGTGAAATCGGTCTGAACATCCTTCTCATTGATGCCTTGGCTTTTCAGAAATTTCAGGACACTCGCTATACGTTCGTCGCTGGCGCGCTTTGCGTTCTCCAGCTTGGGATCCATCGTTTCAACGCCAGCGTTGAACCAAATTTCGTCCGGCGGGACTTTGACCTCGGCCGATCCGGATACAGAGATGAGCGGCGGCTGCGGCGCTTGCTGAGCGTTAATTGGCGAGGATACAAAAATCATCGCGGTCACGCAGAAAAGTATCGGGATTTTCATAGCGTTGGTTTGACGAACGTTATCTTTGTTTCGATCGAATTCGAATTATCCAGATGATTAGTGGGACGCCACGGAGGGCGTCCCTCCATCACCAAAATGACTTCTGCATTTCCGCGTCGGTCACTTCGACATAAGCGCAACCGGGTTGTTTGCTGCGGCGCCATTTTCCGGAAACACGGACACTGCGTTTACGACGGGCCGCATCGGTGAGGATTTTTGTCTGCCGCATGGGCGCGGCCATCGGGATCGAGCTCGATCTGCCGGAATGAAAAACGAACATGATTTGCGAGGTGCACGGTTCGCCCTCGTAAAACGTGACCTTACCAACTTGATTGAATCGGGTTCCGGCAGCCGCGGCAGCGACGAGTGGCGGTGGTTTTAACGGTTCGGCGCAGCTCGCGAGCAAAATGGCAATCGCCAAGATCGACAAATAACGAAGGCGCGCGTTCACCTGTTCTTCCCAAGGAATTGTTCGCCGGCCCGGGGCTCTGTCGAGTCGACGTTTCCTTGTAATCAATGACGCTGGCACGCGACAAGCTTTGAGCAACAACATCTCCTTAGCTTATGAAACTGTTTCGTAGAAGCAGTGGCCCGGCCCAGGTCGCTGCGCCCGCGGTCGTTCCCGCTACAGTTAAAGCCCCTGAAAAGCCGCGTCCAATCTCCTTGAGCGCGGAACACAAAAGCTTGCTCGAAAAACCGGTCGACCCGCGCGTCGACCGCATCCTGCAGGAAATCTATGCGGATCGCGCCGCGGCCGAGGCGGCGCTGAAGGCGCGCCGCATCATTGCCTTTCCCGCCTCTGATGGCGGCGAGCGCCACGTCGTTCGCGGTGAGGATGGTTTTTGGCGAATCGTTCCCGGCCCGGCGCCGACGACGCTCAACGAATTCTTCGACGCGCTGTAAATTTATAGAGGCGCTTGTGCCAAGCGCCTGCTTCCTTAGTTCGGGCGTTTGACACAAACGCCGCTACAGTGCCGCAACCTTCCTTGCGGATACGCCGTGGCAGGCGCGTCGCCTGCATCATAGCTTTTGCGGCCGACACGGGCGCCTCTACAGTTGTCGATCTTGCGAACCAGAAGCCGTCAGGCCGCCCTTCCGTTCATTTTCATCACCGTCATGCTCGACATGGTCGCGCTCGGGCTGATCGCGCCCGTTTTGCCGAAACTGGTCCTGGGTTTTTTGGGAAACAACATGACCCGCGCCGCGAACTGGAACGGCATTTTTCTCACCGTGTTCGCGGCCATGCAGTTTTTCTTTTCGCCCATCATCGGCGTTTTATCGGATCGCTTCGGCCGCCGCCCGGTGCTGTTGTTTTCCAGCCTCGGCCTGGGCGTTGATTATGTGGTGATGGCACTGGCGCCGACGATCGGCTGGCTTTTCCTCGGCCGAGTCATTTCCGGCATCACCGCTTCGAGCATTCCAACCGCCTTTGCCTACATCGCCGACGTCACATCCAAGGAGAAACGGGCCGGCGCATTCGGTCTCATCGGCGCCGCGTTCGGAATCGGCTTCACCCTCGGGCCCGCCATTGGCGGGATCGTGGGCAACGACAATCCGCGCATGGCATTCTGGGTCGCGGCCGGCTTCAGTCTGACAAACTGGCTTTACGGATTTTTCTTTGTGCCCGAATCGCTCGGACGCGCTCAACGCAAGCACTTCACCTGGCGTCGCGCAAATCCAGTCGGCTCGCTTGTTTTGCTCCGCTCGCATCCGGATTTGTGGAAGCTGGCGACCATACAATTCCTCGCCTATCTCTCGCACGAAATTTTCGCCATCTGGGCGCTCTACGCGATTTACCGGTTCGGCTGGGGACCGCGCAGCATTGGCGAATCGCTTTTTGTCGTCGGCGTTTGCACGGCGGCGATCTCGGGCGGGCTCACCGGCCTGATCGTGAAATGGCTCGGCGAAAAACGCACGCTCTACACCGGCCAGTTCTTTGGCGCCGTGGGAATGATGGTCGCGGGTCTCGCTCGCACTGGCGCGGTTTACGTGGCCTCGATCCCGATCATCTCGATGTGGAATATTTCTTTTCCCGCCGCCCAGGGGATCATGACCCACCATGTGAGTGAGCGCGAACAAGGCGAACTGCAAGGCGCGATCAGCAGTCTGCGTTCAATCGCCTTCGTGATCGGGCCATTTTTGTTTTCGTGGACGTTCGCGTGGTTCATCGATCCGAAACACGCATTTCAACTCCCCGGCGCCGGTTACTATCTTGCCGCCGCTCTCTTGTTCACCGCCATGCTGATGGCGACGCGGATCCGTCAACCGAGCTTCGCCGCCCCGCCGAGCCGACCGGCCGGTGCCGGCGCAGTTCCGCCGCAAGGCGTCACCTCCGGCACGGTCGCTCCGATGGTCGACCCAAAATAAAAATTTGAGCTTACCTGCGGTTTCGGCGACTAACGTTCCCGTGAGCGCAGCGACGCGATATCTGATGGCGGCGATCGCCATCGCGTCCTGGATCGCGATCTCCAATCACTGCGCGTTTGCGGCTCTCGCGCCGACAGCCGATCCGGCGCCGAACGAATGCCCGTTCCATTCCAAGCCCGCGAAACCGCAACAGCCGCCAGTAGCGCTGCAATGCTGCAAGATCCTCCGCGCCATCACCACGACCGTCGCAAAAGCGGCGGCTCCCGCCGTTGTCGATCTTCCCTATGTCGATCTTCGCCTCGGGCGGATACGCATTTTGCCGGCGGCAGAAATTTCATTTGTCCTCATACCGCTCGACACCGGGCCACCCGGCACAACTTCTTTTGCTGAATTAGTCGGGAGCGTGCGCGCGCATGCTCCGCCGGCCGCGGCCTAAACTGTAGTGGCAGGCGTCTTCGCCTGCATTCCCCAAGTCCTGCGGCCGACACGGCCGCCGCTACAGCCTCTTCGGCACTGCTTCACACCTGTCGCTACCAACCAAGCTCAATTTTTTTATCGAATGCGAACACGAATTTTAACTTTGCTAAGCGCAACCGCGCTGGCCCTGAGCAGCGTGACTGCACAACACCAACATGCCGCGTCTGATCCCGCACCGGCGAATCAGCCGCAGACGCAGAAATACACCTGCCCGATGCACCCCGAAGTGGTGAGCGAGCAGCCCGGCGATTGTCCGAAATGCGGGATGAAGCTGGTGCCGCTGAAAGAGGTAGGGGCGGTTCACCGAACCGCCAGCGGGCGATTGGGTCAATCGCCCCTACCAGGCGCCGAACACGCTGAGCATGCCATGCAGATGCGCTCCTCGGTCAATCTCGCCGACCCAATGAACCGGGAAAGCTCCGGCACCGCTTGGGTGCCGGACTCAACCCCGATGTATGGGCGCATGTTCATGTTCGGCGAGGACATGCTCATGCTCCACGGCGGGATTTCCCCGCGCTACACCAACGTCGGCTCGCGCCGGGGTGACGACCGCATTGACGCGCCCAACTGGATCATGGCGATGTATTCGCACCCGTTTAGCGACACGACCCAAATCGGCGGACGGCTGATGATGAGCCTCGATCCGCTCACGGAAGGCGGACGCGGTTATCCCTTGCTCTTTCAAAGCGGCGAATCGTGGCACGGCCAGCCGCTGCACGATCGACAGCATCCGCACGATCTGTTCGATGAAGTCTCGCTCAGCTTGTCGCAGAAATTCACGAACGACGTGAGCGGCTACATCTATTTTGGGTATCCGGGAGAACCGGCGCTCGGGCCGCCCACTTTCATGCACCGATTGTCGGCGATGGATAACCCGGACGCGCCCATCGGGCATCACTGGCAGGATTCGACCCACGTCACCTTCGGCGTCGCTACGGCCGGCCTGCAATGGCGGAACGTAAAAGCGGAGGGAAGCATCTTCACCGGGCGCGAGCCGGATGAAGAGCGTTACGATTTCGATCGGCCGCGCTTCGATTCATATAGTGGCCGGCTTTCCTGGAACCCGATGCGCGATCTGGCGCTGCAAGTCTCGCACGCTTACATCCGAAGCCCGGAAGGGCTCGAGCCCGACCTGGATCGGCATCGCACCACCGCGTCGGCGGTTTACAATCTGGCGCTCGGCGACGACACGAATTGGTCGAACAGTTTTGTCTGGGGCAGAAACAACGATGCCGGCGAAAAAACCAACTCGTTCCTGGTGGAAACAAATTATCAGCGCCATCGCGACACGGTTTACGCGCGCTGGGAACTGGTGGAAAAATCCGGCCACGAGCTTGTTTTGGAAGATGTCGATCTTGAAAAAGTCTTCTCAGTCAACACCGCGAGCGTCGGCTACGTGCGCGATCTGTCGCACGGCAACGGAATCGATGTCGGCCTCGGCGGCCAATTCACGCTCAACGTTTGGCCGAGCGGTCTGGATCGCTATTACGGCGATGGCCCAGGCTACGGCTTCCAATTTTTCCTGCGCATCCGCCCATCACTCCACAGCCACGGTGGCCAGGAACATAGCGAGCATGTGGCGGGAAGCGCGAAATGATTGGGGAGCGCGGGCGCCCCGCCCGTTCTTTTCGGCGCCCTCGCCGAAAAGCCGCACACCCCGTGTGTCCCGCGAGGCGCGTGACACAGCGGGCGAGGCGCCCGCGCTCCCCTTGTCAGCATCGAGCAAAACGTGAAATATATCCTCCGCGATGACGCACCGGTTGCCGAAGCAGGATTATCACGACATCGAGCGGATCATTGAGTTCGATTTCGTGCGCGCGACCGAGGCGGCGGCGCTCAATTCGTTGCGCTGGCTTGGCCGCGGCGACAAGGAAGCGGCTGATGCGGCGGCCTGCGACGCGATGCGGGGCATGTTCGATCTCATGAACATCTGCGGCGAGGTCGTGATCGGCGAAGGCATGAAGGACGAGGCGCCCGGCATTTTCAAAGGCGAACAACTCGGCACCTGGTATCCTGGTTCGCCGCCGTTCCACATTGCGATCGATCCGATTGATGGGACCACGAACATCTCCAAAGGCGCGCCGAACTCGATCAGTTGCATCGCGGCGGCCAGTCCGGAGGAAGGAGTAAAAGTGGCGCTGCGCGACGTCCCGAGCTTTTACATGTCCAAGCTCGCCTACGGACCGCGCGTGGTCGAGTACATGAAAAAGCGCGGCGACTCGCTCAAGATCGACATGCCGATTCCGGAGACGCTGGCCATCGTCGCGCGCGCGGTCGAGAAACGCGTCCAGGACGTGGCCGTGATGATGCTCGACCGGCCGCGGCACAAGGAAATTGTCGATCAAATCCGGGGCTGTGGCGCGTCCTTGCGCATGATCGGCGACGGCGATATCGCCGCGGCCATGGCTCCCTCGTTACCCGAGAGCGACATCGATCTTTACATGGGCATCGGCGGTTCGCCCGAAGCCGTGCTCGCCGCCGCCGGCATAAAGTCGCTTGGGGGCGAGATGCAATGCAAAATGTGGCCGCGCGACGAGAAGGAGCGACAGAAACTGATCGACGATGGCCACGAAAAAAATTTGGAGCGCGTTTACACCGCGGACGATCTGGCGCACGGCGAGAACATCATTTTCTGCGCGACGGGCATCAGCGACAGCGCGCTATTGCGCGGAGTAAAATCGCAGGGCACAACCGCAATCACGAGTTCGATTCTTATGCGGGCGAAAAGCAAGACCGTCCGGTTCATTCGGGCCCGGCATAATTTGCAGAACAAGACGATTCACTTGCGCTCGGATAATCGGGAGCATCTAATTTAAAACCCCAAAACCCAATCACCAAACCCCAGAGAAGCTCCAATCACCAAGCTCCAACAGCACGCGGCCGATTTGGGTATTGGGGCTTGGAGTTTCCCTGGGGTTTGGGTTTTGGGATTTGGGGTTTTGCCCGCGCGGTTCAAACTTCTCGACATGGCCGCTGTCGCCGGTGCAAGATCGACATCGAACCTTTGCGGCTTATGAGAAGACGAGATGTACCAAAGACGGAACTTTCCAAAGAAAACGGCTGCGTTGTTGATACGAAATGGAAACTCGGGCCGCTGGGTTATCACGCCTCGGCCATTGGCAAGGAAGAGATCAAACCCTCGAGTGAGATCATTCGGCTGCCCGAGCTGGTCATTTACGACCACATTTGTTTCGGGGGCGCCTATGCCCGCACCAATTTGAGTTTCCATTACATCGGCGACTTTTGGGACGATCGGATCAGCTCGATCATCGTCGTGAGCGGCGTCTGGCGTTTTTATCGCGACGAATATTACAAAGGCCCGCACTGGGACCTCGGCCCCGGCTATTACGAAAGCTTCTTCACCGAGAAAGGCCCCGACGACGTCGTCAGCTCGTTCCAGTGCATCGCGCTGACGTAGGCGTTGTCACGACTCAATCGGGGAGTCATATTCTCCGCGAATGGAACGGGACTCGTTCGACAAGAGTCTGCGCGAGCTTGCGCGGCGCATGCCGTTTGAGCCGTTTCTTGTAGAATTTAAGAGCGGCTCGCAAATCGAGGTCCAAACATCCGGCAGCATTGGCATTTAGCGCGGGCGTGGCCGTTCATATTTCTCCCGATGGGACGCCAAATTTGTTTGATCACGACAGTGTCGTGAGATTCGAGCGGACGAATCACGCTCCGTCTAGAGAGTAAGGGTGAAAACTTCTTCGGCGCAGCCCCAGGAGAGGGTGAAGCCGGAGCCGCCGTGGCCGTAATTGTGGATGACGATGCGGCCGTCGTGCAGTTGCGCGCGTTCGAGGCGGACGCCCGATTTTCGATAAGGGCGGAGGCCGACGCGCTCGGTAATAATGGGCGGATTGTCGATCTTCAGAACGCGCGCGCATTCGGCGACGATGTTGGCGGTTGATTTTGGATCGGCAGCGAGATTGTCGCTGAGCTCGTTGGTGCCGCCGAGGAGGCAATCGTTTGTGCGCGGGATGGCGTACATGAGCGGCTCGTCGTCGCAGACGATCGCGCAGGCGAGATTGTCGATCTTGCGCACGAGGGCGACCTGGCCGCGATGCGGCTCAAGATCGACATCGTGCACAAGCTGGCGCGCGCCGACGCCGGCGCAATTGATCACGCTGTCGAAATCACGATCGACATCCTCGAGCTTTTCGAAATGAATGCCGCTCGTGATCATGCCACCGGCGGCAATGAAGCGAGTCGCGAGGTAAGGAAGATAAATCGTCGTGTCCATCAGCGGCACGTTCATCGCAAAGCCGGCTTTGAACCCGGAAGAATTAACAGTAAGAGATGTCTCGACTGCGCTCGACATGACAGAAGAGGTGTTTGGAATGAGAGATGCGCCGAGGGGAATTGCCCAATCGGGAATGTCGAGTTCTCTGGTGCGCGAGAACTGGCGGAGTTCGATCATGGAGACGCCGCTGCCCGGGTCGTGGCAAAGATCGACAAGGATGTGGTAGGTGGTGAGCGCCCAGGCGATCACTTTGTCGTGCGGTTCGCAATCGTAGGGGAACCAGAGCGCGGCCGCCGCGCCGGATGTTGTCTGCTGTCCGATCTGGTCGGCGAAAATCGCGGTGCGATAGCCGCGCTCGGCAAAAAGCACGCCGCAGGTCAATCCCGACACGCCGGCTCCGATAATTGCGATTGATTGCGCCATCAAAAGCCGAACTCTGAACGATCCAACCCCGACTGGCGAATAATCGAACGCGTCGTGCCGATTGGGATTTCGCCTCGGCGATCCGGCACGATCACTACCCGACCAGTCGGCGAGCGCAATTTGATGTGACTGCCGCGTTGGGAGACACGCACAAACCCGCGCCTCTCCAGAATCGTGACAATCTCGGCCGAACTGAGACGCCTAGGCACCGATCAGCTCCTCGCCGACCGTTACTTCGGAGATGTCGATGTAATCAGGCTGCGATTCGCCCTCGAAGTACAGCTCGACGGCCTCGCGGAAGTTCGCGATCGCTTCCTCGCATGTGCGGCCGAAACTGGAGATATCGACGCTCAACCCCTGCGCCACGAAATCCTCGTCCTCTTTGTACAGGCAATATTTCACGGCGCGCATAACGCCAACCTGCTCAAAAACGCATCGGACGCAATGAAGGTTCAGCCTTCAAACACCCAGCGGCCGCCGACCATGGTGCGTTCGATGGGAATTTTGACGAGCGACATCGGATCTTCGCGCAGCGGGTCGCGGCCGAGGACGACGAGGTCGGCGAGTTTGCCGGGCTCGATTGAACCTTTGTCGCGTTCTTCGAAGGAGGCATAAGCGCCGTGCAGCGTCTGGACGCGCAATGCTTCCTCGACGGTGATGCGTTGATTCGCGCCCCAAAGCTTGCCGTTGATGTCGGTGCGCGTGACGCTCGATTGCAGCGCCATCATCGGCTCGAATGGGCCGGGCGGGTAATCGGAGCCGGGCGCGACGCGCACACCGGCATCGAGAAAACTGCGCAGCGCAAACATCTGATTGAGCCGTTCCTCGCCGTACTCGCGCATTTTTTCGCCGTGATAATAAACGTAAGCGGCGAACGGCGTCGGGATAGCGCCGAGCGCGCGAATGCGTCGGATGAGATCGTCATTCACGACCGTGCAATGTTCGAGCCGGAAGCGCGGGTCGCGCCGGGGCCGCTCCCGCTGCAGGCGCTCGTAAACGCGCAGGACCATGTCGATGGCGCGGTCGCCGTTGGCGTGGACACCGATTTGCCAATCGGCCTCGTGCGCTTTGCGCGCCTGCTCGAACAGCTCGTCCTCTTTCATCACTTGAATGCCGAAGTCGTTCGGCCGCCCCACATACGGCTGCGACAGCCAGGCGGTGCGCTCGGAAATCGAGCCGTCGGCGACCAATTTCATCCCACCGACGCGCACCCATTCGTTGCCGAATCCGGTGCGAATACCGGCCGCGAGCATCCGGTCGAATTCGCTCGCGTGAATGAAACAATAAATCCGCACCGACAGCTCGCCGGCATCGCGCGCGTCGTCATAACCGCGGAGAAAATCGTGCACGCCCCAGGCGTCGTGGGCCGAGGTGATACCGGTGCGCGACATCATTTTCGAAATGAGTTTGGCGGCCTCGCGATAATCGGCACGGGTGTTGGTCTGCGGAATGACTTTGTCGAAAATCTCCGAAGCACGCTCGCTGATACGGCCGTTGAGGTTGCCCGTTTTCGGGTCGCGATCGAAACGCCCGCCGGGTGGGTCGGGTGTTTCATCGGTTACACCGGCGCGCTGATAAGCGAGCCGATTGACGTAAGCGGTATGTCCGCCGCGATGGCTGATGTAAACGGGATGCTCTGGCGCGGCGGAATCGAGGTCTTCGCGCGTCAGCGGCCGGCCATCGCGCGTTTTGGTGTCGTCGTACTTGAAGCCGAGGACCCACTCGCCGGCGGGCGTTTTGGCGGCGCGCTCGCGGATGGCCGCCTGGATATCGGCGATGGAACGCAGATCGCAATCGACCCGGCGCAAATGCATGAGACCGGCTTCGAGTGGGTGCGAGTGCGCGTCGATGAATCCGGGGACAATGGTCCGACCGCCGATGTCGATCTTGCGCGTTTTCGCGGTGGCGAGCGCCAGCACCTTGTCGTTTGTGCCGACGGCGAAGAAACGTTCGCCTGCGATCGCGACCGCTTGGACGCGCGGCTGGCGCTCGTTGCTGGTGATAATGTTCGCGTTGTAAAGGATCAGCTCCGGCTCGATCCGCTCGAGTCGTATGGAGGGCGCCACGGCAAAGGCGCCGAGGCGAACGAGAAATTGACGTCGCGACTGCATGCCAGGGAACATTTGTGGGAGATTTCTGAACCGTGCCAAGCGAAAATGGAGCAACTGGAGGAAGTGCGACGGTCACAGACCGCCGCTACAGAAGCGGGAGCGCTCCTTGCCACGAAGAGGCGTGCAGATCACGGGGCGATCATTTAAGTTGGTCGCGATGGTTTGGCTGAAACGAGAAGCATTGACGGAAAGGGTTTGCGCGGGCGAACGGATTTCGCGTGAGGACGCGCTGGAGTTGTATCGGCTGCCGTTGGAACAACTGGGCGCGCTGGCCGATGAACGGCGGCGCCAAGCGAAGCGCTCGTCTTATAACGGCCGAGGAAACGAGATCGTGACTTACATTGTCGATCGCAACGTCAATTACACGAACGTCTGCAATGTGTACTGCAAATTCTGCGCGTTTTACCGGACCGAGCGCGACGACGATCATTACGTGCTCAGCTTCGAGCAGATCGACCAAAAACTGGACGAACTGACGGCGGCGGGCGGGGTGCAGATTTTGATGCAGGGCGGGCATCACCCGAAGCTGCCGTTCCAGTGGTATGTCGATCTTTTGCAGCACATCAAAAGCAAATACCCGCACATCAACATCCACGGGTTCAGCCCGCCGGAGTTCCAGCATTTCGCCGAGACATTCGGGATGCCGTTGCGCGAGGTCATCTCCGAGTTCAAGAACGCCGGGCTCGGCTCGATCCCCGGGGGCGGGGGCGAGATTCTGGTGGACCGGGTGCGGAAACGGATCGCGCCGCTCAAGATCGACAGCGATCGATGGCTGGAGGTCATGCAAGTGGCGCACGAACTGGGATTGAAATCGAGCGCCACGATGATGTTCGGCCACGTCGAGACGGTCGAGGAGCGCATCGAACATTTGCAGCGTATCCGCGAGCAACAGGACAAAAGCGGCGGGTTCACCGCTTTCATTTGCTGGACGTTTCAGCCGCAGCACACCGCGCTCAAGATCGACAATCCCACCGGCGTCGCCGAATACCTGCGGACCCAGGCGCTGACCCGGATCTTTTTGGACAACATCGAGAACGTGCAAAGCTCGTGGGTCACGCAGGGACCCGATATCGGCCAGGTCGCGCTCAAGTATGGAGCGAACGACTTCGGCTCGGTCATGATGGAAGAAAACGTGGTGAGCAGCGCGGGGACAACGTTTCGACTCGATGCCGGGCAGATCGAATCGCTTATCCGCGATGCCGGTTACGAGCCCCGCCGGCGCAACAATTGGTACGAGCTTTTGAACTAATGGCCGCTGGCCGGTGTCTATGGACAGGCTGCCGGGCCTTAACCTCAAAATTCCCGCCTTGACGATCCGTCTCTTCTTATCTAGTACGCGCCTGTCCCGCGTCGGGGTGCCAGCGCGGGACTGCGCTTCTTAAGTCATGAGAGAATTTTTGGGACGGCTGGGCGGACGGGCAGCATTGTTTTTGCTTTGCGGCGCTGCGCTCAGCGCCCCCGTCGCCGCGCAGGGTCCACCGACCGTGCGCTCGATTGAAGTGCAATACAGCGGCCCGGCCACGGTCAGTCAGGAGCGCATCCTGGCGCAAATGCGCACCCGGGTAGGCGAGCCGTATTCCGAGCAAGTGGTCGAGCAGGACATTCAAAACCTCTACAAGACCGGCGCGGTCCTGAACGTGCGCATTTTCGCCCAACCCGAGGGAGAAGGAGTGAAAGTGGTGGTGGCGGTGCAAACTCGCGCGGTCGTGCGCGAGATCGAGATCGACGGCGCGGACAAAATCAAAGCGAAACGAATTCGCAAAGCCATTCCGGTCAAAATCAACGACCGGGTCAACGAAGAGCAGCTGGAAAAAGGGCGCCAGGCGGTGGTCGACGTCTACAAGGGACGCGGATTCAATGACGTGACCGTGCAGTTCAAGGTCGAGACGATCGACGAACGGCGCGGCACGGCGCGGGTGATCTACACGATCGACGAAGGCGGCAAAGCAGCGGTCAGGCGCGTCGAGTTCGAAGGAAACGAGCATTTCGGCGACCGCGTCCTGCGCAAGCAAATGAAAACGCGGGGCAAGACACTGGTTCATTTCGTCGATAAATCCGGCCGGCTCGATGAGGTGCAGTTGCAGCAGGACCTCGACAGCGTGCGGGAGTTCTACCAAAACCACGGCTACATCGACGTGGAGGTAAAAGACGTGCGCAAGCAACGCGAGGACGGGCGCATGGTCATCACCATCGCGATCAACGAAGGACCGCAATATCACGTCGGCAAGATCTCGGTCTCCGGCTACCACGTCACCAGCGAGGAAAAAATCCGCGAAGTCCTCAAGATGAAGGAAGGCGCCGTTTACTCACCCAAGGCGTTGCGCGATGACGCCAAAGCGGTGGCGGACGCGTATGGATCAGGAGGATATGTCGATCTTGTCATTACGCCCGAGGGCACGCCGGCCGGCCCGGCCGTGATCGACGTTCATTACAAGATCGAAGAAGGCGACCGCTATTTTGTGCAGCGAATCAACATCGTCGGCAATACCCGCACCAAAGATAAAGTGATCCGGCGCGAAGTGCTGGTTGCCCCGGGCAGCGTCTTTAACACCGTGCGGGTCGACACGAGCAAAAAGCGACTCGATAACCTTGGCTACTTTTCCAAGGTCGAAACGTTTCCGGAAGACACCGGGGTGGCCGGGCGCAAAGACCTGACCATTCAAGTGGAGGAGAAGCGCACCGGGGCCCTGAGCTTTGGGGGCGGGTTCAGCACGATCGACCAATTGATCGGCTTCGCCGAGCTAACCCAGGGCAACTTCGACCTGATGAACTGGCCGAGCTTCACCGGCGCGGGGCAAAAGTTTCGGCTGCGCATCCAGATCGGCAATCTGCGCAAAGACCTCATCCTGGCGCTGACCGAGCCGTGGTTTCTCGATCGGCCGTTGTCGCTCAGTGGCCAGGCGTTTTACAATGAGGCGAATTACCTCAGCTCGCTTTACGACCAGCGCAGTTACGGCGTCGCCTTCGAATTGCGCAAGCCGCTGACGCCTTTCATGTACGCGTCGCTCGGCTATCGGCTCGAAGAGCTCGAAATTTTTAATGTCTCGTCGGTCGCTTCGGACGAGCTGCTCCTGGAAGAAGGGTCGCGGTTGAAAAGCGAAGTCATCGGGGGCCTGGTGCTGGAACGGCGCGATAATCCATTGCTCTCGCGCAGAGGTCAGCGTGTCAGCCTCACGCCGTATGTGGCGGGTGGGTTTCTGGGGGGTGACGTGCAGATTTATGGCTGGGACGTGGAAGCGTCGCAGTACTTCCATCTTTGGTGGGACAACATCCTGCTTTTTAACGCCGAGGTCGCGACCGTCGATAAGTGGGGCAGCGGCGAGCGCGTCCCGATTTTTGACCGGCTTTTTCTCGGCGGCTCGAACAACCTGCGCGGATTCAACTTTCGCGACGTGGGCCCGAAGGATTCCACGCACGAACCACTGGGCGGCCAATCGCTGGCCCGCGCCACGGTCGAGTACACCTTTCCCATCATCGAAAAAGCGCGCGGCGCGCTCTTTTACGACACCGGGTTCGTCAACAGCGACCCGTATGACTTCAGCTTGCAGGACCAGCAAATCCCTCGCCGGCCGGGATCAAAGAAGGCGCCGCTGGAATATTACAACCTCGCCTCCGACGTGGGCGTGGGCATTCGGCTGGACCTGCCCATCGGGCCGCTCCGGCTCGATTACGGCTGGCCGGTCCAGCGCGCCGGCAACACCTCGCATGGCCGGTTCAACTTCAATGTCGGCTACCAATTTTGAACGAATCTTGGCCCTTGCGCTCTAAGGTTTTCCGACCAACCCTTATCTCCCTCATGAAGAAAATCGCTTTTATCGCTCTGGCCGCCGCGGTGGCGGTGCCGGCGGCGAGCCATGCTCAAGGCACGCTCAAGATCGGCACGATCGACATGCAGCGCGCGTTCAAGGAATACACCAGGACCAAGGACGCCGAGGTCAAAATCAACGAGGCCAAAAACGCCGCGAAAAAGGAATACGACGACCGCGCCGATGCCTACAAGAAAGCGCTCGACGAAATCAATAACCTGAACAAGCAGCTCGACGCTCCGGCCTTGAGCGCCGATGCCAAGACCCAAAAAGCCAAGGAACGCGACGATAAGATTGCCAACATCAAAAACATGGAGCGCGAAATCACCGAGTTCCGGCAGACGCGCGAGCGGCAGCTCCAGGAACAGGCGTTGCGCATGCGCGAAGGCATCGTCAAGGAGATCACCGATGTGGTTAACGAGAAGGTGAAGACGAGCGGGTTCGATCTTGTCTTCGATAAATCGGGGATGAGCCTCAACGGCGTGCCGGTCCTGATGTATTCGCGCGATGGCAGCGATTTCACCAACGACGTCATCACCGTGCTGAACAAGCCGGGGCGCGCCCCCGCGGCGGCTCCAGCGGAGAAGCCGGCCGCCACCACCACCACTTCCCCCGCGGCCAGCCCGGCCAAGCCTCCCAAGCCCTAGGCTCGATCGATTCCGCGGCCGCACTGTTCGCCGTGGCGAAGAATTTCGTAACACACGCGGGCGGATACCCGCGTGTGGTTTGTTTTCCGCGCCGGTGAAAGATCGACAATCACCATCGCGCGTCAGGCGAAGCCCAGCGCTGTTGCTGGCTTCGTTCTGCGCGCTCGCGACGAACGCGCACGCTGCGAACTGGCAGTCCACCCTCACGAAGGATCCGCCCGGCAATTTTCCCGAACTGCGAGCGTTACGCGCGACTTACGTTTGTGGCTGGAGCGGAATCAGTGCGGCCACGCTCGAAGCGCACTTCGCCAAGCCGGCGCGTGATCGCTTTCAACTCGAGGGCACCGGGCGCACCATCGGCTTCGTGCGCGCGCTCTGGAAACTGGACGCAACCTATCGCTCCCTGGCCGACGCGATCCTGCTGCGGCCGATCGAATCGCATCAGGTCGAGAATTATCGCGCCAAAAAAGTCACGACCCATCTCACCTTCACCGGCAACGGGGTGAGGCGTCTGCGCAGCGACAATCAGCAGAATCCCCCGAGCAGCGCAAAACCGAAGGAGTTTGATTTCCCGAACCTGTTCGATCTGCTTTCCGCCATGCTTTATCTGCGCAGCCAGCCGCTGCGTAATGGCGACGTTTATCGAGTGGTCGTTTACCCCGCGACGTCGGCCTATCTCGCCACCGCTTCGGTCGTCGGTCGCGAAAAGGTTTCCGTGCGGCCCGGCAGCTACAACGCCATCAAGTTCGATCTGCGCCTTAACCGCATCGGCAAAAACATGGACCTGCAACCGCACAAAAAATTCCGGCACGCCACCATTTGGGTTTCCGACGACACCGACCGCATCCTCCTCCGCGCCGAAGCGCAAATCTTCGTCGGCGCCGTCTTCGCCGAACTCCGCTCGATCCATTTCGACGGGGCCAGGCCTTAAGTACTCCGACACCGCGCGGCGGATTAGACTCCCAGCGTTTCGCGATTCAGAACTAGGATCGGTTCGCCAGCACGTCTTGTGCGTAAGGTCTCGGTTTCGCGCTTGCCTTTTGCTGGGCGGTTGCGGTTCAATCGAATCGCGTGAAATTGCTTCCCCTGCGCGCGGAAGTTGGGGGGTTGATCGCGATGGGCGTCCTCGCAGCCACCGCTGCGCAACTCGCCGCTCAAGAGGATGCCCCGCCAGATCCGGCGACGGCAATGGTGATTGAGCCGAGCGTTCCGATACCTGACCAAACTGATGGCGGAGGTGATACCCGTTCGGGATCAAGAGCTGGACGCAATCTGGTCGCGGGCCCGACAGCACCTGATGCCGGCAGCAATCCTGTCGATGATTCCAACCCCGTCGGCGTGACGGGGGTTTTCAATGGCAACGTAGCCACCGCCGGTTCTTACGACCCGCTGAATCACAACGCCCATCGCCAGGTCGACGATATCCCGGCGGTGGCCGGATCGATAGGCAAATATCCGTTGAAGATGACCCGCTACTACAACAGCCGCGGGAAGCTTGGTCCACTCGGCCCGGGGTGGCGTCACGAGTATCTCTGGAGCGCGGTTGGCAGCGCGGTGGCTTACCCCAATGGAAACGTGTGGGGCAGCGGTTGCTTTGAGCCGCTTGGATCATCCGATCGTTGGGAAGGCAGTATTTTCCGGTTAGCCGATGGTGGGAAAGTCATCTTTACCAATGGTGCGGTCAGTTCGGTCGTTGACCCCTGTGGACGGACGACCACGGTCGCATACGGCACAAACTCGATGACGGTAACCGAGCCTGGTGGAAGGTATCTTTACTTCATTTTCGGCACGACCGAGCCGCAATTCGGCACACCGTTGTTGACCAGGGTAGAGCTTCATGGGCTGGGAACCTCAACGGTCAGTGCGTGGGTCAACTATGCCTACACAACAGTATCATCGGGCGGGACAGTCTCGCTTAAGTGCCTGACTGATGTCACCTACAGCGACGGCACCTCTGCCCATTACACGTATCGCAGCGACAACGTGACCGTCGCCGAAATTAAGGCCGTCCCGCTCTTGGAAGTCTGCGACGACGTGCGCTATGGCGGGCCGATGCGCCAAATCAAATACGAATACCGCGAAGGCGGTGAACATGGTGAAATCTACAAGGAAAAGAATTACACAACCGGTGCGGCGGTTTCGATGATCGCCCCAGACCTGAAATCAACAACTGATGCCAACCTGTTTACCGAGACGCGTGGCGATGGTCCGACCCGCACCTTCACCTACACTCCAAAACCGCATACCCAAGGAGAGCCGGATCCCTGCCCGCAGTACATAAACACATATGATACCGGGCAGCAGTTCCTCCTCTCCTTCACCGACTTTCAGCGATACCCCACCGACATCGGGTATGACACCAATTGGTATATTAATTCAGTTACAGATGCGCGGGGAAAGGAAACAAAATATGAGCGAGGACCGGCGCCGCCGCTGGGGATCGGCGAAATCAAAAAGATCACACACCCGGATGGGACCTACATCCAGTACACCTACACAACCGGCGACCCGCACTACGTCGCCACAATCACCGACGAGCGCGGCAACCAAACCATCCATACGCGCGACGGGAATCACCGGATCACCAAAACCGAATACAAAGATTCGAACAACGTGCTGCTCGCCTCGCAAGAGTTCGTTTACAACAGTTTCGGGCAGGTCACGCGCCACCATCTGAAGAACGGCGCCTATGTCCATTATCAGTACGACAGCCGCGGTTTGCTCACTGCCAAATGGGAACCCACTTCAAATCCGGTGGCTGATTCGAATGAACCGAAAACCACTTACACCTATTACAACTCCGGCGGCGGCTGGACCGATCGCGTCCTGAAGGAAACGCGGCCAGCGAACGCCAGCGGGTATCAGGCATCCGAAACGTACGAATACGACCGAGACACAGCCGGCAACGTCGTGGGCGGTCGTGGGTTGATCACCAAAATCACGCACGCCGATGGCATGTATCGCTCGGCCAGCTGGAGCCAGTACGGCAACAAGATCTGGGAGGAAAACGAGCTGCGCCACCGCACCAGCTACACCTACGATGATTACAATCGCGTCCTGACGATGAATCGGGAGATGGGGGCCAACCCCGACGAGATAACCACCTACACATACAAGCCCACCAACGGCACCGGCACATCCTCTTATCTGCACACCACGAGCAACCCCGACACCGTGAAAACGCCCACCGGGATCACTACAGCGAACGATTACGAGGAGAATTTCCGCAAAATCTCCACCACCGAAGCGTCCGGCACGTCCCTCGCCGCTATCACCCGCTTCGGCTACGATGAGGTCGGCAATCTCACGAGCGTGACCGATCCGCTCAATCACCTCACCGCCACTGTTTACGACAGCCGCAACCGCCAAACCAGCGTGACCCGCGCCGCAGGGACGACCCTGGCCAACACGACCAGCTTCGCCTACGACGGGGCAAGCAATGTCACCCGGATCACTCGGCCCGACTTGAGCCCTGAGTTCAAATTCTACGATGGCCTGAACCGCGTCTACCTTCACATGGTGCCGAGAGTTGGACCGCCGGAGGCGCCGACCGAGTACACTAACACGCAGTTCATCTATAATCCGTCCGGCACGATCAACACCGTGATCGACCCACTCAATCACGAGACCACGTTTGAGTACGATGAATCGGACCGGCGAACACTGGTGACCTACAACGATGGCAGCAGCCAAAGCTGGAACTGGGACAATGCCGGCAATCTGGCCGGCCGGACCACCGTGGGCGGCCAGACGCAAAGTTTCACTTACGACAATCGGAACCGAAAAAAGACGATGGTCTGGAGCAACTCGGCCGAGTGGCAGTATTTTGTCTACGACGCCGCCAGCCGAATCACCACGGCCCAGAACGGCACTGGCGCTTGGAACACGAACCTCATCTCCACGATCACGCGCACCTACGATCTGGCCGGCCGGCTCACCCTCGACCGGCAGGCGTTGGGCGGGGCCTCGTCGAAAGACGTCGCCTACTACTACGATCTCGACGGCAAGGTGACGCGAATGACCGTTGTCGCCAACGCCTACGATTACACCTACAGCTACGACGCGCGTGGCCGGTTGGAAAAAATCACCGATACCCTTACCGGCGCGCTCAAATTCCAATACTACTACGACGCAGCCTCAAACGAGACCAAGCGCCACAATTGGATCAACGGCGTCGCCCAGCAGTACACTTACAACGTGCTCGACCAGATCAGCGCGCGCGATCTGCTCAAGGGCACGAGCAATCTCGCCTCGGAAACCTACGTCCATCACGCCCGCGGCCCGGTCACATTGATCGATCGCACCGGCACGAATGACGATCGCTTCGGCTATTATCTCAATGACGAGCTCAACTGGGCGAGCTACGACGCAACGGCGCTCACCGATGTGACCTACAATTTGGATCGGGCCGGCAACCGCACCAGCATCGTGGCCGGCGGGGTGAACAAGCCTTACACCGCGGACTCAATCAACCAGTACACAGCGGCCGAGAACATCGCGGTGAGCAATGGCCCCGCCGAGCACCAGATCACCCTCTACAACGGCATCACTTTTAGC